>Ga0209645_1001284_pt1 | contig 12644 bp, 23 predicted proteins | sample ETNvirenome_6_30_FD_184070 | JGI IMG/M metagenome (GOLD analysis project Ga0209645, IMG submission 184070) | Marine viral communities from the Pacific Ocean - ETNP_6_30 (SPAdes) (version 2) | ecosystem: Environmental > Aquatic > Marine > Oceanic | place: Pacific Ocean | collected 2013-06-19
TTGACATTCTAGAAGTATATTCACAAAATCCTCCACAATGTATGCAAAAACTAGGCATTTAGAAACCTCCTGAATTAATGAAATCTCTTTCTTCTCTTAATTGTTTGAGTCTTTTTCTAAATCCTCTTTCAGACCGAGTATCAAAAGACCTAATTTTAGTGCATTCAGGATGCTCTAGAGGGTGAGAATGAAGCGTTAGTCTCATTGTAGGCACTCTAGGCTTATACGAGGGATAAGGCAGCCTTTTTGGGGTAACAACTTCAACCGTAATATGAGCATTATTCATATTCATTTTTCCACCTCCTTTTCATACATTTCTAATGTTTGTAAAGCATCAACTAATTCCTCTTCTCTTTGTTTTAATTGCATTTTATACATTTGAATCTGCCACTTTGTATATTGTATTGCTTTTTTCTTTGTTCTAATGAAATCTTTTGTGAATTGTATCGATGCTTCATTCATTCTCTAATCCTCCTTCCACAATGTTTGCAGTTTCCTGTTGAGAAATCTTGCATATGTTTTTTCTCCCAAGATGTTCTCCAACATAAGCAATCCTCTCTCATTTACTCTACCTCCCATTCTTCCCAAATATATTCTGGATGAATAACTCTAATTTTTAATTTACACAAAATCGTCATTAATACTCACCTTCCCACATATCTATGAATCTTTTATTTCCATGAGAATCATATCCTAAAGCCCATCCATAATCTTCCATCATAGAAGTAATTCTTCCCATCATTTCGGAAGGAATCTCAACCCATTCAGTATCATTAGTAAGAACTTGCACTTTTTGAGCCTTAGAAGGGGTCTTAGAGCCGTTCTTTTTTGTTGGGAGTCCATGCCAATCATAATCATCCCAAACAGAGTCCCATTGAGCCTTCCTTTGACTAGAATGAATCTGCCTATTGTAAGCAGGAGCAGCCCTTTTCTTTGAAATGTATCTTGAACTGATTCTACCACCTTCTGAAAGAGTGTATAATTTGTAAGGTAAGGCATTGAATGTTTTACTAAACTCAAATCCTGAATCTTCTAGATGTCTCAATGTTGAACCCCATACAATATCTCCCGATTTTGTACGACCAATAACTAATGGATTTTGACCATTAGTCAGCAAATGGACTTTGTTTACTTCTTCATTGGTTTCTACCCATGCTAGAGACATAGAACCCTGAATATTTTCTATCATCCACTTAGGAGACTTCTTGCTTAGTGCAGCGTTTATGGCCTCCGTGTCAACATCATGTAACCTCTTGACACCTAGTTGATTGAATATACGAGTATCATTAGATAATACACCATTATGTGTCAATGTAATACCATGACCGATAACAGGATGATTGTTACCATTATTCTTAGTAGAACCTTGAGTAGTATACCTAGTATGCAATAATACATACTGAGTATTCGAGCCTCTAGCAGAATCAAGCATATTTGTTGCTTTAGAAGCCGATACAGCCTTCTTCTTTGATATTGGCTTATCTGCACCTCCCCAACCTATAACAACGCCCGCAGCGTGCGTTCCTCTATCTTCTAAGGAACACCACAAGGTATTGATTTGCTCTATTGGAGTATTACCTCCAACAGAGCCTTTGTACCAACCTCCTATTCCGCACATTTAAGCCACCTCCTCTGTGTTGATTGCTAGTACTCTTAGACGGTTCTGACGACCTCCTGTATACTTTGTAGCCATTTCTTCAATTCTGTTTCTCCAATAGGATTCTGTAATAGATTTTACATTTAGATAATCACACATACCTTGAAGAGTCTGAGGTTGCATGTATAGGGACTTGTTTCTGGATGGATGATTTTCATTAGTTGCTGATGCAATAATAGCGTTAATCATTCTAATCCAATGTTCGATTTTCAGACCGTTAAGAGTGTAACCTAATTGACGGAACTCGATGATTCCGAACATAATATATTTTGTCATGTTTACAGATGATTCTCTTACAGGTGATAAAGCACTTCTGCAATAGTTGTTAGTAGAAGTTCCTACATGGTCATTTACTTGCCTGTTATTAGCATTGTAAGCATCAATAACGTCTTGGAAGTGGTAGTATGTTTTCATTATCTCTTCTCCAACTTCTGCTTTCTTATTAGCAGACATTCTTTGGAATCTAGCATTAGTATCTAGACCGAATGTTGTATGTGTTCCACATCTTCTGTCAACATATGCACCTTTTCTCTTTAGAGCCTTTGTCAATCTCTTGATTTCTTTGATTCCTGCAACTCCTGATAATGGTCTGGAAATAATCTCTATTCCGCCTTTTGTGTTCCATGAAGCATTAGTACCTAAACTACTATCTGTTTCACATCTCCAACCTGTTGCATCATAGGCTCTGTTTGTAGTATCACCAGTACGGGTTGAAAAACCCGCACCATGATAGCCACTAAAGCCATCAAAGGAACAGCCAATTTCTTCGACTGAATCCTTTACTTCGTTTACTGTTATTCCTTGCACTTCTAATTCTATTCCAACTTTGTATGTCATATTCTTATGCCTCCTTGTCCTTTAGGACAGTCTTTCCGAGAGGCTTCCCCCTAATAAATAAATCGACGATTTTGTGAAGTTTTGTCTTAGCCTAGCCTCTTTTTTATGAAACCTAAGACCTTTTCTTTAGGGGTCTTTTTCTTTCTAGGAATACGCTTCGGAAGTTCGACAGGATTCATTGGAGATATACTAGCATCTTCTAAACTAAAGTGAATAAATGAATAGGGTTTTGTTCTAATTGTTTCATCAGATTTAACAAAATCTATACCCCACCTTTTAGTTAAATTATCAGCATCAACAGGTAACATTCTAAACAACATTACTCTAGATAAATTAGCATCTAACCATCTATTCGTTAAAGGTCTTTGAGAGATAAAATGTGGAAGGATATTTTTGGCTCTACCTTGAACTGATAATCTCTTCAAAGAAGGTGGAACTCTTGTAGGACTAATTACAATTGAGGCTTCATCTAAAACGAAAGTAAAAGTTGCTTTAGGTTCTGAATCTGCTAAGTTGAATAAATGATTTACAATTTTGTTAATATCATATTCTAGAATCTTGGTATCAAACTCTTCGTATTCTGGATAGTAAATTGAAACTCTTTCATCATTTATATTTTCACAAAATCGTTCTAAATCTGAAATAGGGTCGGCCAATAAATCATAATCTCCACGTTGAATCTTAGGGTCAATAATCACAAATCTATGATATTCACCAAATGTTTTGTAATCAAGAATCGCTTGTCTTAAAGTGCTTAATACAGCCGTTGTTTTACCACTACCGCTAGTACCAGCCCACAAAACTCCTAATCTCTTCTTATTCGGCTTGTATAGGGACTCTACGGTTATCTTCGACATCGGCTATCCTCCTTCTTCTTAGAGCCTTGAACGGATTTCTGAAAAACCCTCCGATTCTTTTGAAAAATAATCTTCGTTTTGTTTTGTCGCTATTTCTAGCCACATAAGAAACCGGAGGTACATATGCAGCACTCATTACAGTAGCCCAAACTAATGTAGGATTCAAATTGATAGATACACCATTTTCATCCATCAAATGCTGTGTAGCACCTGTCATGGCTTCATAGTCCATAGGATGACGTTGTATAGTCCATTCTTCATGTCCTGTAACTCCTCTTCCCCAATGTGTTAATCCTCTATCTATTCCAATAAAACCCCAATTAATTAACTGAGTTTGTGTTGCTCTTTGGGCTGCCGACATCCCTGCTACATCACCGGCTGCTAATGCTCTAATTGGTTTAGGGATTGTAGGGTCTATTCCATCTAAATCTTCATCACTTAACCAAGATATGTCAGAAAAACTAGACGTTTTTGTGAAATCATCAGAATCGTCTTTCACAAAATCATCAGAATCGTCTTTCACAAAATCATCACTTTTTTCTTTCTTGGGTTTGGATTCCTTCACAAAATCACCACTTTTTCCTTCCTTGCTGTGGGCGGGCTTCACAAAATCACCATTTATTTTCTTGTAATGTTTGTAAACAGCAGCCCTAGATTTTCCTTTTCCTACTCCATGACCGTAAGAATCGAAAGTTGATTGATACTTTCCTTCATCAGAAGGATGCTTTTCTGCTCTACTCACAATCTTCACATCCCTTTACTTGATAAGTTTCGATATTTACTTTATGAGAATTATCTTGTTTCTCAATAATCATCATGTGTTCATGTTCTAGAGAATCTTCTTTTCTTTCGTGTAAAAATCTCTCAACCATATCCGCAATTTCATTAGTTTTCTCTGCTTCCCAAGTTCGTAATAATGTATTCAAAGCAGGTAAAGCAACTCCTCCAATGATAGCAATTAAAGCAATAAATCCATCAAGATTTTCTAAAACAATTTCAGGTTTAGTAATACCTGTATATACAACAGCACTACTCGCTAAAATCCAAACATAAATTATCGGTAAAACAGTTGATGAAACCATTCTATCATTAAATGATTTTTTCCTCATTCTTCTTCCTCTTTTTCTCTAAATGCTACAATTATTTCTTCGTTTTGATATACAATTTTGTATTTCTTTTCTTCATTATTCATTTCATATCACCTACTTTTTTGTCCACTATATTCATCATTTGATTTCCTATTACTTTAGTTATCAAAGGATTTTTCATACAGGCTTCTAATGCATTTGCTAAAGAATGCTTAGGTGAATTAGTTTCATTTCTTGATTCTACATAGGTTACATAAAATTGACCTATTGCACCGAAAAGAATTGCTCGATTAACTGCACCTAGTTCACTTCTGTATTCAGCAATAGAATCTAAAAAGTTCTTCATATCGCTATATCCGTTCATTATTACTTCGTCTAAATTATCCCAAATCTGTTCATCATCTTGCCAAGACATTGATAATTGGTAGACAAATACCCTCTATAATATTTGATGAGGATAATTATCGTACCAAGTATTCAATAAATCACCAAAAATACGAGGCTTTTGTATACCCCATAGCCTCTTAGTACTGTCTCCTGCGGGTTTTATTGTAAATGAATGAGGGGCAAATATATTCATTAATTCCATATTATTTCTCATTCTTGCTTCTCCCGCCGAATATGGTCTGCGGATAGTAGTAGACAACTCAGTTTCATTTTTGTTAATTTCACAAAATCGAAACAAATCGGAATTGTCTCCTTTCAAAAATAAAGAAGCAGAACCTCGATAGACCGTTTTTGTGTAATCCTCAGAAGTTTTAACAGAATAGACTCCTGACATCAGGAGTGCTAATTCTCCTCTTTCTTCTAATTCCCATTGACCTAAATTATGTGGAGAAGGCATTGGGCGATTAGGAATATTGTTTAATTTATTTGTAGGAAAAATTACACCATCAGTAGCAACGCTCAGAGCCGAGAAATCATTCACCCTTACCAATTCCCCTATTCTTGCTCTAGTCGCTCCTGTAATCGTTGCAGCATAGCAAGGATTCCATAATTTTCCTGTCTTACCTCCAATCGCTTGAATTGTTTTTCCATAAGCAGAATTAATTTGGATTTTTGCTAGATTATATTCAACAGAACCTTTCTCACTATTCATTTTAATTTCATAATTATTCTCAATAAATGGAGCAAAGGGTCTAATCTTTTCATCTTCTAAAAAATAACAATAACTACCATAATGAATTGAAGTATGAGGCCATTTTAATGCTTCTTCAATTTCATCAGCAGTAAACCAACCTCTAACTAATCTCGGAGTAACAATAGTTCCTGTTCTACTCATTTGAGCAAGTGGATGCCATGTCAAATCAGGAGCGAATAAAATCTGTATTTCACAAAAACCTATTTCAAACGGTTTTCTTGTTCTCATCCAATCTAACCATTCTTCTTCTTTGTCTCCAATAAACCAAGCACCTTGACGGTCTGTAACATCAGGTAAATGATGCATTACATATGGATAAGCACTTGCTAAATCTACACCTTGAGTATCAGGATGATAACCTGCCCCAACAGTCTCAAACCAACCTCCTCGATAACTAGATTGAGCAGCCTGTAAAATAAATCTTGTATTAGGTAATTTTCTCATATCATTAACAGTAGGTATTTTACAAGTATCTAACAGATTTCTTTGAGCCACATTTGCTAAAGAATAAGGCTCAATAAATCTGATATTATTCTGCACATAATCGTGTCTTTTCTTTCGTGCTAGTTCTCCTGCAAGTTTAGCATCTACGATAGCATATCTATCAATATCTTCCCGATAATATTCTCTATACTCTTTTTCATCAAATCGAGAAGCATCTAAAATTGTTCCATCAAAACATCTTTCTATCTTTGATTTATTCAGATATTTTTTAGCAGCATTGTTTAATCTCATTTTACCATAAAATTGAGAAATATCCCACCATTTACATTTTCCTAATTTCGCTTTTCCTCTTCTCCAATTAATCGGAGTGAAAGTCAAACTTTTTCCTTCTAAATATGAAAGTTTAATCATTCTACCTTTTACCACAGGTGTATAATTTCCTGTATCAGCATTTATGGTAACTTTGTTATTTCCTACATCTCCTTCGGTAGTTCTTGAAGCAGTCAAATCCCACATAACTTTAGGATGTAACATTCTCAAAACTGCCTGAGCATCGAACTTTAGATTCCAAAAGAAATATTCCAAACAAACATAACCCGCTTTTCCTGACTTTCTCCATCTTCGACAATGATTTGTATCATATAATATCTGAATTAGATGATTAAAAGTTGCACATTCCCAAACTCCTTTTTCTGTACTAAATAACCATAATTTTCCTTCAATGGTTTCTGTATCAGCACCTATCATATTCCAATGCTGAATACTCTTCTTTGCAGGTACTTTTCTCTTTTGATATTTGATTTCAGGTAGGTCGGATAGGGGCAAGCCTAAACCTCCGTTAGAATTGCGTCTATTGACGACTAAAATATGCTCATTGGACTCCGCCGCCACCATATCCACTCATCTCCTCATAGGCTTCTCTCCAATCTTCCCAATTACCATACATCATATCATAATATTCTGCTTCTGCCATAGCCTCTAATTCTTCATCTGTTGGTTCTCTAGCCAATTCTTCTACTCGATTTCTAGGAGCATTATCTCCCTGTTCAAGCAATCTTTCTCGACTTAATGCAAGGTTTTCAGTAGTCCTTCTATCAAGTCTATTTGGTAATGCTCTAGCAGCAGCAATTCTAGCAGGATTACCACTTCTTCTAGCATCTGCTATTTCTGCTCTACGCCTTCTTCTAGTATACTGATTGGCTACTTCTATTGCTCTTTGAGTACCTGTTCTAGCAATAGTTCCTCTAGCATCAAATCTTCCATCAACCCTGACCTGCAAAGCAGGTGCAGCCCCTCTATTCAAAGCCCTTCTACTAACACTTGTTCTAACACTTCTAGACGGAGTTGTTTCGCCTGAAAGCCATCTTCTAATGGTTCTAGGTGTTCTCCCGTAAAATCTAGCAGTTTCTTCTACCGAAGTATCTTCCACAAGATATTCAATTCTAGCCCTAAAAAGTCGCGTGCTAGTATCTCTTCTCACCATAATAAACAACCTATTCCAAAACCAACCCCCGCGATAGCGAGTATTCTAGCGAGTATCAACTGCTCCCTTAATCTTGCGTTCTGAATAGATATTCTTTGTTCTCTTTTTGATACTGCAACAGCAGCCCCAATCGAACCGATAACTGTTACTAATGCAGTAAGAAAATTATTGTTCTTTTCCATCTATTTCGCCCGCCTCAATTATTTGGTATATTCTCCTAGTTGTAACTCTAAACATTTCAGATAATTCCGTAACTTTCCATAACCCTGAATTATACATTTCTAAGATTTTTTCTTTTTCTTTTTCGTTTATTCGATTATATCGCCGGCGACTCATAAAACTCGCGAAGAAGATTTTCTCTTTGAACCCATCGTTTACACAAAAACGTCATTACTGAAAAACACGATTTCACAATTACACAAAATCGTAAGTTTTTTACAAAACCGAAAAGACAAAATACCTGATTTTGTGCAATTGCTTGTCATGTCAAATGTACTAAGCCCTGTTGTGGCCGGTGCAGGTCTGGCTTTTGGTTTGTTGTTCCTTATGGCAGTAGCAAACGGAGCAACAGCACTTGTTTTCGGAACATCAGTAGAAGATTATGTAAACAGTAAATTGCCGGCTGGAGGTATGTAAATATGCTACCATTGCCAAACTTTAACCTATATTCTTGGTTAGAATATGTTCTCCTTGCAGGAGGAGTTGTAGTAGGTTTCAACCTATTCTCAGCACCTATGAAGCAAGTTGAAGCATTCATAGCAGGATTAAGGAATTAAGAGGAGTGAGTTAAGATGACAGTAACTTACTATCAACTAAACAAATCAACTACCTCTATTCCTGTAACATCAGGAAACTCACAATATGTAGATGGTTTTTACGGTGTTAATGGAACTCTAGAATATCTAATCTGTGAAATGGATTTAACAATCGGTGGAACTCAAGCAAGAACAACTGATTTATCTGCTCTTGTAAAATCAATGAAAATCACAATTAACGGTGATATTATTCATGATTGGATTAGTGGTTCTGCTCCTGAAGCAGGTTCATCTATTGCGGGTAGATATGGATATTTCATTAATGCTATCGGAGGTCGTTCTTTAACTGCTCCAAGTGCAACAGGTGCTACAAGTGCTAAAGCATACATAGCAATTCCAATCGGATATGTTTTGAATACACCTACACCACGTTTTGAGATGACTACTGAGTTCTATGATGCTAACCTTGTTCTAGGTGCATCTGCAACTATTACATCAGGTTCAGTTACATGGTGGGCTAGATTCAACTCTGCTACTCAAAGAAGTACAAGAGTTATCTCTGCTACATCATATGCCTTTGCAGGTTCTAACATTGATGAACAAGTTGTTGTAAGAGTACCTAAAACAACTCTACAAGGTGCAACAGTTCTAGGTTGTTTGATTCAGAATGATTCAGAAGCAAATGAATACTCCTCATCAGGAATTAGACAACTTGCTTTGAGCCAATTCTCAATGCCAATAGATTTGCATAAGTGGGCTTCTAATGAATTAGATAATGGGGTCGTTTATTCTGAACCTGTTTCATCTTCTAATTCTCAGACATATCACGCAGGTAGAGCAGGAATATTATTCGTTCCTCTATACGCTTTAGAAGCACGCGATTTAACATGGATTATCGGTTCTAGTGCAGCAACAACTAGATTCTTCCATCCTGTTCTAACAGCACCTCTAAACGCTACTCAAGAGAGTCGTCCAACACAGACTCAAGCAGCAATTGGAAACGTCAATAAGACTGTTATCCAGATGACTGAATCCGGTACAGGAATATAATCAGATTCACCATGCCTCTGAGGGGGTTGCTAGGGCTGCAAACCTAGCATCCTCCTCTACCATGTGTGAAACTTTTGGATGTGTAAAAATGCCGGTAGTAAAAGTCAACGGAAAGTGGCGTGTTAAGTCATATGTTTCAGGTAGATTATTGAAACGTAGATATGCTACCAAAGCGGCTGCTCAACGTGCTTCCGCTACTTCGAGACGTAGAAGTCAAAGGAAGCGTTCAACAGGCTCTAGAAGGGCAAGAAAAGGGGGATATTAGATATGAAAGATACAGAAGTATTAATTTTTATTATAGTTGTAGGATTTTTAATAATGAGGGGTTAGAATGAAATCTATTGATGATGCTTATTTCGATAGATATGTAAAACCTAAGATGATGAAAAGACTTGGAATGAAAACCTCAATTACACAAAAACGTAGTAAAAGAATGAAGAAACAATGGAGATTGAAATTATGAGTTCAAGATTTTATTCCAATGGTTCAAGAACTCCTACTGCAAAGATGTGGTCTAGAGCATTGAAAAAAGCAAGAGTAGATAAGAGAAATAGGTGGTTATAATGGCTAAGAATTACGGTTTTACATTTTCATTCAAAGGTAGAAGTACAGGCCGTAGAGCAAGAATGAGAACTGTTTACAGAACTAGAAAAGAGGCTTCTAGTGCTGCTAAAAGATATATGTTATTTAGAGGAAAAGGAGCAAATCCTAGAGTTGTAAAAGCAACAAAAGATGAATATTATGATTATGTTTCAGCATTTCAAACAGGAAGGATTTAGATGGCAAGAGTAGCAAATATAGATTTAACAACAGCAACACAATATGTTGATTTTACAGGAACAGGAAAACTGATGATTAAAGTTTCAGGAGATAATGATGTTCGTATTGGATTCGACCAATATTCTGTTGATAATAAGCCCTATTTTACGCTCGATGCAGGTACTACCTATATCTTTGACCAACCTTATCCGTTTGTAGGACAGAACTGCTTTGTAAGAGCCGATTCCGGTACTTCTGAGATTCAAGTAATGATTACAGGCGGAGGGATTCAATGAGTAGTCCAATTAGACCCCCATTAACTGTTGAAGAAGCAGATGGAACTCCTTCTGGAAGGCCAATAAATAAGATAGTAGTTTCTAACGGAACTTTATCAATTTCTGGTACAACTGCAACTATTACTACAGGTGGGGGTGGAGGTGGTAGCGGTACTGTAACAAGTGTAGGCTCATCTCAAGCATTTATCACTATTACAAATCCCACTACTACACCTAGCATTTCAATAGGGAATGCTAGTGGTGCTGCAACAGGTGTTTTAACAGCATCAGATTGGACTACATTCAATAGTAAAACATCTAATGTAGGTACAGTTACATCAATTACTGCTGGAGACGGATTATCAGGAGGAACGATAACAAGTACAGGTACAATTTCTATTCCAACTCAAGGAGGACTCTCAGCAGGTTCTTACACAAATACGTCAATTACAGTAGACGCTAGAGGTATTATTACTGCTATTTCTAATGGTAGTGGCGGTGGTGGTGGTTCACCCGGTGGTAGCGATACTCAGATTCAATATAATAACGGTGGTTCATTTGGTGGTTCAAGTGTAATGACTTTTGATGATACAGCATCAGCCGAACAAGTATTGTTTAGTAGTTCTTCAAGTACGGCTTTATTAAAAATTGAACAAACAGGTGCAGGTAATGCTTTCGAGGTTCACGATGCAACCGCACCCGATAGTAACAGATTTGAGATAGACCAATTCGGTAGGGCATCAGTACAAGGTACTGCGGGAACAAACGGGGCTTCATTATATGTTGGTGGTAATATAAGTTCAGCAGGTAGAATGCGAACCACATCAGGGACAGCCGCTTCACCTTCTCATTCCTCAGATGCAGATACTAATACAGGAATGTTCTTTCCAGCAGCCGATTCAATAGGATTTTCTAATGGTGCTACTGAAACATTAAGAATCGGTTCAAGTGGAGAAATCTTAATCGGTGGAACTGCTGCGGGTACTTCCGGTCAAGTATTAACTTCCGGTGGAAGTGGTGCGGCTATTACATGGGGTAATGCAGGTAACGAGTTTAATCTAGAATTACCCGGTACAGATACTAACTCAGGAAACAACGATTTGTACTTAGTAAGTAGAATGCCGGGATGGGGTAGTAATTATGGTGGAAGTGGAACTTTGAATAGTGATGAAAACCCGTATTTCTGGCCTTGGATTTCTCCTGTTACAGGTAGTATTACTTGTTGTATAGATGTTACATTTGACGGTTCAGGAACATTAGCAATCGCTATTTATACAGATGAAAATGGAGTGCCTAAAACAAAAATCGGAGGAGATGCTAATTACGTCTTTGGTAGTACAGGAACAGGATTCAAAGAATTATCATTTTCTTCGGCAGTCTCAGTTACTAGAGGAGTTCAATATTGGATAGGAATTGTTGAATCATCACTTGGTAATGGTGCTATTAGGAGTGAAACCGGTACTTATTCTTATTCCGCTTCACCTAGATTTAATTCTCCTTCCGACTTATCAAGCGTAACTTCGACAGGAGTTTCATTATCAAATAGTGATAATACATTACCTTCTTCAATTACAGCATCAGATTTAGAATCAAATAGTAGAGGTCAGCCTAGATGGGGGGTTAGAGTATGAGTATAAGTTCTAGAACTAGAGATATAGATTGGTCTGAAGTAAGAACTTATAGAAATAATGAATTACAATTAACTGATTGGTGGGCTGTAAAAGATTTAACAATGAGTCAAGCGAAAAAAGATTATCGAAAGTTCTTGAGAGACATTACAGAAAATTATGAAACTGCTAATGAGGCTTGGGATGCTTGGTTCGATTATGTGAAACCGGAGTGATAATATGACTGTTAAAGAAAACCTGAACCGAATAATTAGACTAGAAGATGATGTTGATGAAATCAAAGAAAAAGTATACGATTTAGAAACTAATCATAATGAATTGATTACTAGATTAGATACTATTCTTAGAGTTGGAAAAATAATTGCTATGATGGTAGCAACAACATTAGGATTTGATTTAGGAATGGAGGAAATGATATGACTGATGATACTACTGATTATTCAGGACAGCAAAATATAGGTTCATCAAACAGAGGTTTGATTACAATAATTTATCTTCTAGTATTATTTATTGTAGTTAATGAAATATTGAACGAATATGGTTATCGAAGTTATGGCGGTGGAAGAGTAAGATGAATTATACCGCGTTTTTGTGGAATACCTCAGTAATCGGTTACACAAAATCGCATCTTTTCTGGAGAGATGAACACAATGAAGAAAAATAAATCTTC
>Ga0209645_1001286_pt1 | contig 12633 bp, 20 predicted proteins | sample ETNvirenome_6_30_FD_184070 | JGI IMG/M metagenome (GOLD analysis project Ga0209645, IMG submission 184070) | Marine viral communities from the Pacific Ocean - ETNP_6_30 (SPAdes) (version 2) | ecosystem: Environmental > Aquatic > Marine > Oceanic | place: Pacific Ocean | collected 2013-06-19
ATTATGAGTCGTAGCGGAGACGCTACCGCAGACGCATTGAACGATACAATAAATTTTAAATTAAGAAGAGAAATAGACCCTAGAACTGGAAATTTAGTTACAGGAGAAACTGTTTTATACAGAGATACAGAAGTTTTTGATGGAGGACCAAACGCTTATTTAACAAATAGTGAAATGCTTGCTGCGGCTAATTCTAATGGTTTTGATAACATAAATGATTATTTAAAAACATTAGATAAAAGATTTGTACCTATAGATGTTACGTCTCCAAACCCAGTAGGAACTGGCGTAAGAGAGCAAATAGAAAAACAAGAAATTGTTTTATCTAATGGAACAACAAGATTAGAAACAGACGCTGAGGCAATAGTAAGAATTAATAGTGAAAACGAACAAAAAATCAAAAAAGAAAATGAAGAAGTAAAGTTAGCAGAAAGAAGACAAGGAATTGGTTTTGTGAACAAGTTTCTAAACATTTTTGGAACGCCATCAGGGGTAGAAACTTATATGGTAGACGGAGAAGAAATAACTTACACGCCTGGAGACGAAGCAACAGACGCAGCAGATATAGCTTTGCTTAAAGAAAAAGGCATTATTCAAGACGAAGAAGAAGTAGACAGCACGCCGTTGATGACCGCAGAACAAGGTAAAGAGTTATTAAAATTATACATAATGGGAGCTGGGTTATTAAATCAACAAGAAGCAAACACAGGAATGAGAATAGCACCGATGTTTTCACAAAAAGGATTAACTTTGCCAGTTGAGCAACTTTACAAAAAAAGGAGGATATAATGGCTATTACAGATGAAGAATTACAAATGGCTATACTTAAACTGTCAGGCGATGTAGCTGCTGGCAGGTCATTTAAAGAAAGTTTTAGCGAAGGGCAATCTGTTATAGATAATCTGCGTAGCGGTCAAGCAAAACAAACTAAAACTGCTTTAGAATTAGAAAACTTAGCACTTAAAAACGCAAAATTGCGTGAAGAAATAAATCCAATGCAAAACGATGAAGTTTATCAAGAATATTCACCACAAATGGCAGCTAGAGACAAGACCATACACAACGCATACGGAGCATTGGACGACATATCTTTTGGTATTGGAACAATAGGAGAGACTTTTGGAATGCAACCAACTAGATTTACAACAGCTAGACGTGCAGCAGAAGATTTGAACAAAGATATTAAAATTGTTCTTACAGGCTCTTTTAAAGGTAGACCTAGTAATTATCTTTTAAAAGAAATAGAACAACTTTTGCCAACCATCGGTAACTGGGTTGGTGGTGATGCAAAAGCCTTAGAGAGATATCAACAATTAAAATTTAGATTTGACCAATGGATACCTGAATTGGACGGAGAAGTTTCACGAGCAACAGGTAAAACAAAAATAGATTTAATTAAACAAAGAGCCAAAGCAGTACAATTAGGAAAAAGACTAGATAGCGTTATAGCTGGTTTTACAGAAGACGGAACAAAACCAAATGTTAATGCGTATCCTGATATACCTGTGGGATACGAATTGCCTGACACAGAAGAAGGTTTAGCAGAAATGGAAGATATCTTTATGTCAGAAATACCTGGCGAGGAATATAAAAAATGACCGAAGACGAAAGAAATGAATTGTTAGCACAATCAAGACTAGCTGATTCTTTTAATCAATACAAAATTATGGGTGCTAAGTTATTAGAAAAAGGAAGAATTACACCTGAGCAATACCATAACAAAGTTAGAGAATATGGTCTATATACAGGAGCAATAGACCCAAACAACAAAAACATACCTGAGTCAATAGACGACAATGATGGATTAAAAATGGGATTAGAAATTGGTGGTGCAATAGCTGGTTCTTTGTTATTTGGTGGTGCTAGGCTAGCACATCCTTTAGGCTGGTTAGGTTATATGGCTCAACAATCATTAGCCTCAGGTGCAGGTGCTGGTGTCGCTAATTACTTTTACAACAAAACTATGAGTTCAGCACAATACGCTTCTGACAAACAAATGGAAGAGGCATTAGAACTTGGTGGCGATGTAGCAAAATTCAACGCAGCTTTTATGGGTGGTTTAAAAGTAGGTGGACCATTAATTAAAGGCGTATACCAAACTGCAAAAGGAGCTACAATGTTAGCAGGTAAAGCAGCTGGAACAATACCAGGCGTTGGTGCAGTAGGTAGATTTGCAAATAAAAAAGTGCAGGGCGTCGTTGGCTACATGAACGGCAAACTAGCACAACAAAATATTTTTGCAAATGAACTTATGCAAACTGCGGCAGAGAGAGGAATTGTAATTACAAGAGCAATGACATTTAGCCCTACCTTTAGGTCTTTAGCTGAAGCGTTTTCAAGAATGCCTTTTGTTGGTACGCCGTTGCAAGAGGGTTATGAAAAAGCTATGAAATCAGTCGCAAATACGTTGGTTGATGACATCGGCAAAGGTTTAAGCCCTGAGCAAGCAGCGGCTAAATTTTCTAATAGATTTAAATGGGATGATACAAAGAAAAAATACATTCTTAGTGATAAAAATGGCTATAACCCTGACGCTGTAAATTTAGATGCTTTTGTTAATTTGTTAAGAAGAGCAGATGGATACGAAGTAAACATACAAAAACAATTAGATAAAATGTTTGGTTCTTATAGTCCAAGAACAGGAAGAAGAACCTCGCCATCAGGGGAAGCAAGTCAAGCGTTAGCTAGAAATACTTTTGCAAGTTTAAATAACTGGTGGAAAACTATCGAAGCACAGAATGCTCGTAGTAGATATCCAGCAGAATTTAGAAAATTAATGGCTGATGTAAAAAGGCATAGAGCAGGAGAACAAATGACTCCTTTGCAATTAAGACAATTATTTGAAGGCATGAATAAAACAGAAAGACATTTACTCAACAGCATAGATGGTGCTTATGCAGATGATTTATATAGACAATTTGGAACTGCAAGAATAGCTTTGGACGAAGACATAATTAGAAGTGTTAATGCAAACAGGAGCGGAAGGAGGTTTGGTGCTGACTTTACAAAATATCAAAAACTCAGAAAAGAACAAATTGAATTTTTAAGAAAAGCAGACCAAACAGGCATGCTAAGTGCTGCCAATGTAGTTTTTAGAGAAAACGACCAAGCATTTATACAAGGCATAAATACAGCTATGAGAGATAGTTTGTTATTAAAAGCAGTTGGAGGTCCACAAAAACAATATGTAGATATTTTACGAGGAGCACAAAACGGAGAATTTGTTACTTTACCTGGAGCTACGTTTTTAGCAGGCAGAGTAGCACAAGGCAAATCAGGTTCAGCAGGATACGAAGAAGTGTTAGAGCAACTGTTTGTGAAAGGCGGAAGAGCGGAACACGCAAACTTAAAAGAATTAATTGGCACTAAAAATTATGCAAAATTAGCACAAAACGAAATGGACAATTTGTTCGACAGCACCATCATTAAATACATGAATGAAGGCGGTGCTGGTAGACAGGAATTTTTAGAACGTATTGGTGCTGCTGGCACAGCTAAAGAAATGAAAGCTGCTAAAGACAGAATGAATTTAATTTTAGATGGATGGAATGACGCACGTAAAACGAGCGGACTTAAACCTCTTAAATATAAAGATTTAGAAAATTATGGATTGTTGTTATCGTTCTTGCCTGAAAGACCTGCACTCAATCAATTTGTGCAAAGGTCTATTGCTTTAAAAATGGCTGGTGGCGTAAACATCGGTGCACTTACAGGTTTTATCGGAATAGGTGGTGGTGCAGGTGCTGCTTTCGGACCACTTGGAGGGGTAGCAACTATGGTTGGGCTAAGATTGCTAGCTGGAATTATATCAAAACCTGCAATACATGATGACATTGCAAATTTATTAGCAAAAGCACCAACAAACCCTGAGGCACGTGCAAAAGTCTTAGAAGAATTAGAAAAAAATCCACGAAGTGCGGCTTTTAGAAATCTTATAAATGGTATGTTTGAAAGAATGTCAGCTGCAAAAGACCCAGCATTAATGAAAGCATTGCGTGCAATGGGTGCAGAAAGATTAGCTGAGGAGGAAAGATTGTGATACCAATGGAACTACTTAGCATGTTAGCTAGCACTGTACTAGGTGGCATTATGTCTATCATGGCTCAGAAAGGACAAGCTGAGGCAGAACGACAAAAAATGTTGATGGCTAGGGCAGGGTTTGCAGCTAAACAAACAGATAAAGCTAGAGAAATCTCTGACCCCCACACAAAACACACACGTCGTTGGATTGCCTTGATGTGCGTATTTAGTATTATTGTAGTGCCAATCGTTGCACCAATATTTACTGATGTAAACATTGCATATCAAATAGTAACTGAGGCTGATAGTGGCTGGTGGATATTTGGTTCTACTTATGAAACATCCTATTTTCAAGAAGGCAATACAATTTTTATAACTAATTTACAATCACACACAATTTTTTCAATAATAGGATTATATTTTGGAGGCTCATTGACGAGAAAATAATATGGCAAAACGTGGACTTTACGCAAACATACATGCAAAAAGAAAAAGAATTAAAGCTGGCTCAGGAGAAAAAATGAGAAAGAAAGGTGCTAAAGGTGCACCTACTGACGCACAATTTAAACGTGCAGCTAAAACAGCTAAGAAAAGAAAAAAGAAAAAATAAATGGTAGCTAAAAAATACCAATCTAAAACTGGTGGTTTAAACGAAGCTGGCAGAAAATATTTTAAAAGAAAAGAGGGAGCAAATCTCAAGAGACCTGTAACAGGTAAAGTTAAAAAAGGTTCAAAAGCAGCCAAAAGAAGAGCAAGTTTTTGTGCAAGAATGTCAGGAGTTAAAGGACCAATGAAAGATAGTAAGGGCAGACCGACTAGAAAAGCATTGGCATTAAGGAAATGGAAATGTCGTGGAAAAAGTTAAAACCTGCGTTGTTTGTACTTGGTTTAATAATCGTTCTGTTGAGTATAGAATCAGCAATATCAGACGTTACTAGCTCAGGCAGCACTACTAATACTCAGTCTAATAATGCTGGGTCAAACACAGCAATTACAGGTGGTTATGAATCATCAACTACATACCAATCAGGTAGTAGTTCCAACACAACTACCAATAACGAAACCAATAATTCTACAAATCAAGAAACAGCAGTTAATACTTCCTCAGCTCCTGCTATGAGTGTATACGGACAAGACTCATGTGTTATTCCGCTTGCAGCAGGAGTAACTGTTATCGGCTTCTCAGGAAGTTTTGGCAGTTATATGGTTGATGAAGCCTGCGAGAGAAGAAAGTCTGTTGCGGTTTTATCTAAGCTAGGCATGAAAGTAGCAGCAATAAGTTTGATGTGCCAAGACGAAAACGTATGGCAAGCCATGATGGATGCTGGTACACCATGCCCTATCGAGGGATTAATAGGAGCTAAAGCTAAAGAGAGATGGATGGAGAAACGAAGAAAAGAAATAACTGGAGGTACTCAAACTAAACCGAGTATGACATGGAATGAGAAGCCTATACCTAACGGCAATATTGAGCCTGTTAAGTAGTTGTGCTACTTACCAAGTAGAAATAGGAGAACCTATATGGGGTTCTAATGAACAAGAAATATACCCAATCGAGAGACAATGAGATATTTAGCAATACTTTTATTTCCGTTAAGTTTGTTTGCAGAAACTACTGGAAACTTAATTACTAATGGTACTTTTGAAAATGGTAACTCTAATGGCTGGACAACTACTGGCGAAGTTACTGTTCTTAATGATTGCTGTGGTTCTCAATACGATTTAGAAATAGGATTATCAGGAAGCATAAGCCAATCGTTTGACCTAACATCAGACACCATAACACAACCAATGTTAGATAACGGCATTACGCTTAACAGCTCAGTCCAGGTGCAGAACGGAGAATGTGGGGTAGCTCAATGCTGGGGAGGTAGTGGACCAGCAGATACTTTTACCATTCAATTACAAATAAAAGATTCTGACAACAATGTGTTAGCTACAACAACACAGGAGAGAACAAATGTTACAGGCATTAATGGAAAAGATTTCAGCGATTCTGTTGCGTATACACAGAGTGGCTCTAATAGGGGAGGCATTACTATTAGTGGTACTGACAGTAATGGTGTTGTTGGTGGTTTGGGTGGTCCTAACTTTGATAATGTAGAAGTTACTATGACTTATGACCCTGTTGTTCTAACAACAAGTCAAACAGAAACTATAACAACAGCTATTAACTCAATAGAAGAATTAGAAAACGAAATAGAAATTATACAATTTATACCGATTGAAGAAATAAGATTTGAAGAATACATAGAACCTGAAGTATTAGTTTCTTTTGAAGAATTTTTTGTTACAGAAATTGCAACAGAAGAAATAAATACAGGGATAGTGAATATATTTGAGGAGGTTACTTATGAAGAACCGCAGACCATCGAAACATTCTCAGCAGAAATCGAAGGCTTTGAAACAAAAATTGAAACAACAGAAATCACAAACACAGAAACCTTTGAGCTTAGCGGAGAAACTGAGCTTGCAGTTAGAGAAGAAGAAGTTGGAGGAACAGAGACAGAAGGAGTTGCAGGAGAAGAAGTTAGCGGAACAGGAAATGAAGAAGCATCAACAGAAAACGAAACAACAGTTGTTGCACAATCTGAGCAAGAGAGCAGCGGAGGAGTATCATCAGGAGGAGAACAGTCTAGGAATGAAAATTCTGAAAGTGAAAGCATGGTTTCAGAAGATGATACATCTAGTGAAACAGAAACTGAAGTCGCTTCTGAAGAAGTAAATGAAACTGACAGAGAAACAGAAACAGTCGAAAGTGAACAAGGAAGTGAGGGAACTGAAGTCGCTTCTCAAGACAGCCAAGATGCCGAAAGCGGTAATGTTGAGATGGAAGAAAGCAGGGATAGTGAAAGTGCTGGAACAGTTGATACAGCAATTTCAGTAGAGAACATAGAACGCAAAGTAAATCAAACAATCAAAAGAGTAGACCAAAGACTAATTGCAACATCTTTAATTGTTGCTAAAGCAATGTCTAATGACAAAATACTTGATACATACAACAACATAAACACAGACATATTTAATAACCAAGTTTTTATTGACGGAGGTAATTATTATGATGGCAGAGAATTTATTGATACTAGAAATATTTATGCAGAAAATCAAAACATGTATAACGATTCAGTTGCACAATATCAAAAGAATTTGCAAGAAAGTATTGATAACACAATCAGAGCAGAAGAACACTTAAGGAGGATACGTGGATATTAAAGTTATAACAGGTGCGGTTGGTTTAGTAATTACGCTTGGAGGACTTTTTGTTTTTCAAGGTCAATTAATTGAACGAGTAGAAAATTTAGAATCACAAAAAGCACCGAACATAAAACCATTAGAGCAAGACATTGCAATAAACAAAGCAGAGATTGCTGTGCTGAAAGCTAAGGTAGATGAAATCAAAGCTAGGTCAGACAATCCATTACAATAGAGGTAGTTATGCCAAAAAAAATTGACAAGGAAAAAGAACAAAAGTTTATAGATTTTTACTGCGAAGGAGAAACCGCAGGCAACGCAACACAATCAGCAATTAAAGCTGGTTGGGAAAATAACAAATCTATTAGATTCCAAGCTAGGTATCTCAAAAATAAATACAAAGAAGAAATCAGAAAGAAACAAGAAGAAAGAATATCATCTATATCAGGACCAGCAATTACTGTTTTGCAACAGTTGCTAGACTCTGAACAAGATGCTGTCAAACTTAACACAGCCAAACTTATACTGGAGTTGGGTAATTTTTCATCTCAAACTATCAATGTTAATGTTGATAAAACAAAAGACAAAACTGATGCTGAATTAATTGCAGAACTCAAAACACTTATGGAAACTGCACCTGACTTAGCTGAGGGAGTTCCTTTAGTTGTGGTAGATAAGCAAGAAAGCAAATCTAAACATTAAATTGGGTAGGTTTGAGGAGATACCCACTCCTGTTTTATTTAGGCTTTGTTGTACTCGTCCTCATCACATCCGTAAATGTAATCGAGCTCAGCAAAAGGGATGCCTAACTCTTTTGCTTTTTTCATAACGACATGAGGGTCGAGACCGCCTGATAACTCAGCCCAAAGTTGATGAGCATTTTTTAATGCCCCAATTTGAGTGTGTTGGAACTCAGGCATGACCTCTAATGTATGTTTCCTATGTCCGTTTGGTAATACTTCCATAGGTTTTTGTGTGTTAATTGTCATGTTTTTTTTACTCCACCAACTTTATTGTTGGTATGAACATATATAAACATAATAAATTATTAATGTCAATACCAATTAGTCACCTAACTTTCTTAATGCTTCGTTTTCAATATCAATAATAATTTCTCTGATTTTAATATATTGTTTTTTATGTTTCTTGAATAACTTCATAGGAATTTTCATAATATGTGCTCTATGCACATCCTCATATATAAACTCACCTGTGCCCTCACAATGAGGGCATTTTTCTAATTTACTATTATCTATTACGATTGTTCCTACGCCTTTACAAATAAAACATTTGGTGAATAAAGTCTCGGCAAGAGCAAGTCTAGTAAACTTTCTAATAATTCCAGGCTTATCAGGCACACCATCTTTCATAAATATTTCACAGGCTCTGTCCATCATTTCATCGAACAATTCTTCATGTGCTGAGCTAGAATCAATAAACTTAGCTAAGAGTATGTTTAACTCTCTCTTCTTCAATCTCTTCTTAGCTAGTAGGTATGCAATGTCTTGGGGTGTAAGGGCGTTGTGATTAGCGGATTTAATCTCATAAGATGGGCTACTAGGTAGTAGCAATGTTAACAGCTCAGGATTCATTTATTCTTTTCATAATACTCCAGTAATTCTTCCTGTGTACCATATTTATCTTCCCACGTAAAGTTGCCTAAATAGTGTATTCCTTGCGAACCTTGATGATGCTCAAAACACAAAGGGATAAATGACTTAGATTTGATACCCATTCCAGCCCCTGTTAGGTGATGAATACATGGTTCTGTATACACTCCGTAGTGTTTTTTACAAACCACACACCCAAACTTAATTGCCTGTTTATATTCTTCTTGTATCTTTTTGTTGGGTTTTTTTGCCATAGAATTATCATTCTACAGCACAGCCTCCCAAAAAAATATAACTAAAGATATAAATATAAATGCTTGTACTAGCTCAGGTAAATCGTCATACGCATACATTATCTTTTTTATTATATCAATCATTTCCGCCTCCATAATTGTCAGGGTTAATTAAATCTTGTATAGAAACCAACATCCCTTCAGATGTGTTCTCATCTCCTCCTCTTATCAATCTGCCTTTTCTAGCTATTTTTTTCATGCTTTCAATAGGCACTGTCAAGGTAAAACAAACCTCCTTACCTTTATAAAATGAGACTACCCAATGGTCTGCATGAGTAGTGGCAATACCGCTAGGCTTACCCCTTGACTTAAACTCAACAAAAGTATTGCCTGTCTCAACCCATTGGTCTCTTTCAGCCTTACACTCTGTCAATCCATTAGCGATGTCAGATACAACCTTGCCGTAATATTTCTCAGATATTAAACCAAAATCTAAATCAAACTTAAAATCGTTGTTATGTTTCAACCTAACTCTCCATAAAGTTTCTTCTCTCCTCTAATATTAGCGGATTTTGTCCTAAATAAATTACAGGATTCAGTAATACTGGCTATCTCATGCCTCAAAGATATGTAATCTTTCTTCTTTTCTCTTATCAAATCTATATAAGCTAGCACCTCTTGATGTGTTTCAGCTAATGCTTCTCTATCCCTGACAGTCATGCCGCTATTTTGATATTCTAAAAATATTCTAGCTTTGGTAACCTTCATCATAGATTCATAATATTGGTAATCAGATTCAGCCTTAGCTAATAGCTTCCCCAAATCTCTTAGCTGTGAAACAGCTCGTTCTAATTGTTCTTCGCCCAATCTAATCATCTTTGCCACCTCTCAAAAGTTCTGTGTAACAATCTTTAGTTATAGGTTTCCACCTACCTTTAAATTCTGTTATTTCCTCAGTAAATTTGGGTTCATTCAACTCAGGGGTATTATGAGTTTCCTCTTCAGTCATTTCATCTAAGTCAACAAACCTAGAACATTTGCCAGCAAAATACACACCACCAAAACTAAGTCTTGCATACTCACACGCATAAGGGTCGCATAATTGGTCTACTAACCAAAAAAGGTCAGGCTCATTTTTGCCAGCATATATTCCGACAAATTCCTTGTTTTCTTTCAATCTCACAACATAAGTGGTCATTTTTTTAATACTCCTATCAATTTTGTTTTTAAATCATCAGGCAACTTATCATAGTTATCGCCTATCATCTGCTGTTTGTAAAGGTTTACAAATACATCTTCTTTCTTATCTGTCTCATATTGAGGCAATTTGAGCAATTTATTTCCGCCTAGTTTGTTCCAAACGCTCTTAGCTACGTCATCTTTAACGTCTCTACGCTCAAAAAATTGATTGTATAACGCTCTAATAGACACGTCTGATTGTTGCAGGTATTTAGTAAGATTCACAGGAACTTGAGGTTTCCATTCACCAATATCAGGGTCATTAGTATGTGATATGAAAGCAGCCATAACAGCATCAACGCTGTAATGTTGCAAACTAACCCATAACATTAATTGCTGAGCAGTTGTCAGCTTAGGTTGTTTAGGATAAGTGTCATCGAATAACCTTATCAGTTGTTTAAACTCTTCTTTATTCATACTTTATTTATATATATACACACATATATGTATGTGTATTAATATATTTATTTATTAAATTATATATAATTATCATATATTAATAAAAAAATCAAATCAATACTTGATTTAATTATATTAACATATATAATTATATTATTATGAATAAAAAAGTTGAAAATCTTTCAGGTAGTAATGAAAAACCTGACATAGCTATTAGCTATCAGACTGTTTGGAACACTTTATCAAAAGTGGACTTAACAGGTAAAACTGAAAAAAAAGGACAGTTTACTTATCTTAAATGGTCTTACGCTATTTCAGAGATGAATAAACATTATCCGCAACATCATGTAACATTTGATGACCAAAACAATAGATTTTATGAGGATGGTTCTCAAGAAATATATTGTCGTATTGAAATAGATAATTTATACAAAGAAATTTGGTATCCAGTGACAAAATCTGATGCCAAGACACCTTTGATAAAAGCTGGTTGTTTTGACATGAACACTAACAAAATGAGAGCAATGGTAAAATGTATGTCTTTATTTGGGCTAGGCATTTCCATTTATCATGATGGTAGTGCAATTATGGAGGGCAATCCTGCCGAAGTTAATGTTACAAACCCTGTTTTGATAGCTATTAGAGACGCAGAAAAGCAAGAAGACGCTATATCTACTGCATTTGAGAACAAAAAATTAGTAGATAAGCAAGTTGATGAGAGGGAGTTTGGCACAGCTTTACAGCCTGAGATAAAAGAAACCGAACACCCACACATATCTGATAATCTGAGGACTTCTTTGTTTAAAGATTATGCTTACGGACTGACTTACAAAGCTAAGAATGACTGGAAGATGTCTCCAGCTAGTAGGATGAAAAGACTACAAGCAGACATAAAACAAGAGGACATACCTCTTCCTGATAGAGCCTTAGCTAGTGTTAAATATGGTACATACAACGAAAGATGTGGCATAGCTAAGTGGATGTTAGTTAACCAAGAGCCATGTTTGTATTATTGTGATAAGCAAGCTAATTGGACAGTACAGGACTGGATGAACACTAAGGCTGACAGAAGTATTGCTCTAAGTTGTACCCCTGATGGCATGACTATGGACAAGAAAGGTCTTATTGAAATCAAATGCAGCTCACAAGGAAATGCTAATTATGATGAGTTTCCTAGACAATATCTTCCACAGATTGCAGGTCAGTTAATGGTACTTAAAATGGCAGAGCCTGAGCTACCATTAGAGTATGTTGATTTGGTTAATTGGACACCAACACGCACAAAAATATGGAGATACACAAGAGACATGGATTATGAAAAGAACTTAATACAAAACCTTGAGGACTACTCGGAGGCATTGATAGGTAATAAAGAATTACCAAAGAAACCAATAGCTTACGAAGGAAACCTAATACAAAATGTTAAGTTAATTTATGATGAGGCAAATAATGCTTGAGCCTGTTGGCTACACAAAAGATGAGGTTGACATTTTAGTTGACCTCATCAAGAAATTAGATATAGGGATTTTGTCACAGAGAGAATACATGCTTGAAGTTGACAAATTATACAAACAAGTACAGGAGGATAAGAAATGATTGAATATTTCAATTTATTTATTAACAAAGACATCAAAGATTCAGACGAAATGAAGGCTTTGATAGAGTTGGTTAAGAAAAAACAAGAGGAAAGCGGCAAAAAACAGCCAATATTTAACAACAGTGAGGCTACTGACACAAATTCACAGAATAATGACCACAAAACTATGGACATATCTGTATTTATTAATCAGAAAGACAAAGGACCTTACGCAACAGTTAAGCTGGTAGGTAAGGAAGAAGACGCAAGCCCATTTTAAGGAGTAAAGATGACTTACAATAAAGAGTATTATGAGCGTAATCGTGATAAACATAATGCCAAAACAAGGGCTGATTACCAAAAA
>Ga0209645_1001287_pt1 | contig 12620 bp, 7 predicted proteins | sample ETNvirenome_6_30_FD_184070 | JGI IMG/M metagenome (GOLD analysis project Ga0209645, IMG submission 184070) | Marine viral communities from the Pacific Ocean - ETNP_6_30 (SPAdes) (version 2) | ecosystem: Environmental > Aquatic > Marine > Oceanic | place: Pacific Ocean | collected 2013-06-19
TATTTCTTGCAATTTCAAGGTCACTAACATTTTGATTGAATAGACTAGCCTCTGCACCAGTTGTTGGTAGTTCTGAAGTTCCACCACCTGCAGCACTAAATGCATCTAAAGCTTTCTTAAAAAAGTCTACACCTTTACTAACATCGGTGTGTCGAGTGTATGCCGCATCTGTTGTTGCGGACAATAAAATTTTTGGTAATGCCATAACACGAGTTTCTTGTCGTAAATTTAGAGATTGTAATATAGAATTATTACCTATAAAATTACTCCTTTGTGTTACCGCACTCAATCTAACAAAATCAGAATCTTGTCTACCAATTCGTGTCATCACTCCACCTCTGAAGAAATCTCCAGAAAATCCTATGGTTGGATAACTATTACCATCCCACCTCTGACCTATATTTCTAACAATAAATGGTAAACCTGAAAACTCCCCATTTGGTAAATCTTTTCCATATCCAAGTTTAGTATGTTGTGATTTCCAACTACTAAATTGTAAATCTCCCAAAATATCTAAATACGGATTTGTATCTGTAGGTAAAACACCTCCAGTTGAAGTTGGAATGTATAGTAATCCACTATCTTCCATTTGTGAACGACTCTTGAAAGTAAATGCAGATGAGTTTGTGGTTTCATCTATCTCCCACGATTTAGGTGAGATTACATTGTATGGAAAAGTATTACCATCATTTACTAATTGTGAACTATACTTACTATTGAAAGTTTTTGTAAATCCGTTTGGTAATGTGTTTGAACCCCACTCTCCACTACGACCCGATAAGAAATCTACTGTGGTTACCTCGTCTGTATATCCCAAATTCATACCATAATTATTTGGATATGAATATGTATAGTCCTCTCCTTTTATTTTGATACCTTGAAATTTACTGGCATCTCTATCTACAAATCTTTGACTAAATCCATTTGCATCTACATTTGGAAAAAAGTCTACTGAACTAATTAGTCCTAATCCCAATCCACTATAGTTTGGATATCCATAGGATTGACCAGCAACACCTTTGAAACGACTCGTGTCTCGTGAATTATCATTCTTGATAAAACCATCATTCACGGTATTTGATATAAAATCTACCGTGGATATTCTTCCTAAATCTGATTTTAAGTCCTTGAGTGCCATTATGCTATTGTCACCTCACCTGGTCTGTTTCGTTTTGTTTGGTCTGTCAATACACCACGAGAAGTTTGTGCCTCTAAGTGTCTTTGTTTCTGTCCACTCTCAAGTCTATTGAGTGCTCCTGCAACCTCACCACTTCCTTGTTGTTGCATACTTGCAACTTGTAACATTCCATTTGTAACTGCCTGTGCCATAAATCCTTTTGGACCTACATTGACTTCATCGTCAGCTCGAGTATTAAAAATACCACCACTTGTACCTGAAGTCATTATTGTGGCACCACCACCACCAGTCATATGCATATCACCAACATTCATTGCTTTAGTGGCCAAGGCAAACATTCCCGTAATAGATGCCCCTGCAACAACAAGAGCGGCAATTGGATTAGGTATTTTTGAAAATGCACTCTTAAAAATCTCAAATACAGCTGTTAAAGCTGTTATTCCTTTCAAGGCTTGAACTGCTTTTACAAGACCATATACTCCAGCAACAGCACCTAAAAGCATTGCTGGCATTCCACCAAGAATATCATTAACAAGATTGAACGCTGATGCAATACCAGTTATAGGAATTAATATCAATCCCACTACCCCAAGCACCGCACCCAATGCAGGAACGACAACACTAATAAGCGTAGTTCCAATCATAGACAATGAATCTCCAAATGTGGTCATAAATTTATTTATACCCTTTCCTATTATATCGGACATACTTACCATACCACTTTGTATTTTTTGTTGAGTAGTTAGACTATCGTCATTTAAAATTTTCTGTCTTTCTGCAGCCTTTACTTGAGTCAATAATTCACTTGTGGATAATCCAACTGCAGCTGCGAGCTTTTGCTTTTCAACAACATTGAGTCTATCGAACTCTGCCATACTACCCACAACTCTCAATACTTCTTTTTGTACGGTTAGCATATCACTATTAAGAACTGCTCTTCTTGCCACATCTAAATTCAAATCTCTTCCGAGTAAAACACTTGCCTCCATTTCTGCATTCACAGAACTTTCAAAATCCATAAGTGAATCTGCAACTTTAGCAACCATTGCTAAATTACTACCAAGTTGTCTTGCAGCTACTGCGGTTTCTAATAAATTCTTTCCACCATCTTTTGCGTATTTTGCAAAAAACTCTGCATCTTCCGTGACATCTGCAAATACCTTACTTGGTATTACTTTATTTTGTAAAGCTAACTCACGAGTAGACATAATCAATGCATCTGCTTGGTCTTGTGACAATCCACCAATTGCTCTCATATTTTCTCTCATCACAATCAAGTCACTAGCACTCATTCCAATTTGTACAGATGTATTGATAAGATTACCTAAAAAGTTCTTTGACTCATTTACAGTTCCACCCAACTCTTCTCGTATTGCAATTTGTGCACTCTTTATCTCATCTCCACTAACACCCAATAGTGCAAATTGAAATGATAAGATTTGTGATTGTTTGGTTAGTTTTGATGCCTCCATTACAGAAATACCTAACTCTTTTCTCAACTCTACTGCACTCTTTACGATTGATGCGACATATGCAACAGTTACAAGTGCAGCTGCACCTAAGGCCATCATTTGTAATTTACCTGCCTCTATATTTTTCGCCTTGTCTTTTGTTTTCTTTTCTGATTCTGTGAATAGATTTAATTGCTCTCCAGCATTTTTTGTAACTTCTTTCGTAGACTTAGATGCATCTTTACTGGCTTTTGAAACTTTGTCGGCTCCCTCAGCTGCTCCTTCAATAGTTTCTTCCATTTTCACACCACCCATTTCAGAAAAAGCTGCTTGAGCACCAGCAACAGTATCTTCAATACCTTGTTTTAACTTTTCCACAAAAGGTAAATTTAAAAATGTCTTTTTAACTTGTTCATTTAGGTCATCAAATATTTGACTCAATCCCATTGCCTCAGATAAGGTTTGTCCAAACATACCTTCCATAAAACCTTTTGCTTTTTCTAATGGACCAAGTAATAATTTTGCCTGTGCATCAAGTTTTTTTGCAGTAGCCAATGCACCTTGATACGCCTTCAAATGTGAATTTAGTACTGTTGCTTGGTCTTTATTTGATTTAGATACTTTTGCAATTTGTTTTTGAAGAGTCTTGGTGTTGTCCATTATCAAAAATGTAGACTCACCAATATCATCAAAACTTGTTACAATTTCAGAAATTGAATCAGTAATGGAGTCAAAGGTAGACAACATTTTTTTGACTTCTTGACCTTGCTCCTTAAAAGCTTTGGCTGAACCGACAACGATGTCTTTATATAATTTTGCACCTTTGGTTAATTCGTCCTGATTCCTAACTTCTTGATTAGTTGCCATATTTTTTTTCTTTTAGTTGAATTTTGAAATACTATGATTTCTGAAGAACTTATTATAGATTACGATATTTTCTCAAATCGGATAAAGCTTTCTTTGCACTTGGACTACCTTGTTTTGCTAATTTCACTAAGGTTTGCTCCCAAGTATCGAGAGCCTCTTCTGTTTCTTTCGTGGCTTTCTGTATTGTAGGGTCATTATTAAATGCCTTATTTAGGGCGTTAGAACGACCTTTCAATATCAATTTTAATATTCCGTCAAGAATACCTTCTGTTAGTTTTCCACGAGTTTTCATAAGATTCTCCAATATAGTTATAAATATCGTGAAATACTATTTTCTCGTTATTCCAGGCTTAGAAAGACCTTGAGTTTTTTTGGTTTGTTTGTCCATATATTCTTTTTCTTTGTGGTTTTGTTCTTCATATTTCTTTATATAAAACCTACGAAGATAGATGGGCAGGGTATACACTTGGTCAAATGTAAATTGGCCCTGTCCGAGGTAGAGGAGATACCATATCTCAGAATGCAAGTCCGCCTTATATTGCGGACTCGGGCCAAAAAAACTTGGTGGTGATGGGTAGTTGTAAGGTGTGATTTACTCCGTCTTCATCCATATAGTCCCAACTTAAGTCTATATCAGGTGTTACCATTCTCGCATGTTCACGCAATGCTACGGCATCCCTTGAAAGAAGATAATTATCGACAAACTCCGTGATAGTTGCCTTTTCGGAATCTCCATTTACAGATGTAATGAGTCTCTTTAGACGAGTAGTTACTCCCCTATCGACTCCATCTACTTTTGATATTTTTTTCAAACCCTCAAGTTCTCTTGTTACTTCATCTTCATCTAATGCAGTAAGTAACTTGAAAGTAACATCTATTTTTGAATTAGGTAGCTTAAATGGTATATCACTCCCACTTTTTGGTAATAAACTTTCATCTATGATTTTATCTTTGAATGAAGTCAAATCAATTGTGTCTGATACTTTCTGACCATTAGTCGGATGTTCAAACTCAACATCATATTTCTTACCATATGCAAGTATTCTTGCAGCTATCATAATTGCGTTTTTATCACCAATCAAAAGTTCACTATATTTTATTTTCTTATCAACAATAAGATTCTGTATGAATTTGTCAATAACTTGACCCTTTCTTACAAGATTTACTGATGTTAGAATATCCTCGTCTTTTGCGGTAGGATATCTTATTTCAATAGTACCTTTTGCTAATGGTGATTCTTTTGGATAGAGTTTACCTTTTGACGGCAAATCTACCACTTCAGTTGGAAACTGAAAGTCAGCCATTGCTATACTCCTATGTTATTATACTATACTAAAACCATTTATATAACTATACTTTTGGAAAAAATGCCAGATATAAAAGTATTGTTAGAATTGTAATATTGCGTAATCGTATTGTAATGTTAGTGTTATGTCTACTGGATCAGTTCCATTACCCCAATCCAAATCATTGAAAGCTGCATTCTGTATGTATGCCCCTTTCAATGTCCATTCTTCTACAACATCACCAACAGGTCCGAGTAGATTGAATGTTACATCTTTTTTGTAAAAGTCTGAATATCCATCACGACCCGTAACAGACTCGTGTGATAATCTAACCCATTCCATTACTGCCTGTGCAGCCGATGGAACAACTGGGTCGTAAAGTGTTATGTCTATAGTTTGCCAAGCACCTTTACCCTTGACATATCTTTTCACATTTATGTGATCTAATTCTATTGTATCAAACTGAATAGATGGTCTATTTGCCGCTTTGATAAGGTAAGACGGAATTCCTTCAATGTACATTACATATCGGTTTTTAGTCTTCGGTTCAAACGGTGTGAACATTATTTCAGAAGGATCTAATAAATCTGGCATTTGATTTCTCCAATTAAAAAATTTCTTATTTCAGTAATAAATATCAGTATTCTAAAAAATCGTCTGATTTGTTTTGGTATCATTTTTCATAGTTTTTTCATAGTTTTATTCTTAAACAAAAAACCCCACGAGTAGTGGGGCTTTTTGAAATGTAATTGACTAATTACTCTGGAAAAGAAGCTCCAGTTGGTTGTACAATAAAGTCAAGTACAATGAACTCTGCAGTTCTTGTTGGTTGAATGAAGATTTGTCCAACTAACCTATTTCTGTCTACGACATCAGGTGTGTTGTTTGTATCGTCCATTACAACTCTGAACGCTGACAGACCACTATTAGCCTGTACTGATTCTAAGAACGGATTCACAATGTTCAAGAAACGATTTCTTGTAGAGATTGTGTTCTGTTCAAATACCAAGAACCTTGAAGAACTTGAGATAAACTTCTTAAGTCTAATCAACAATCTTCTTACATTTACCCTATCCAATGCAGATGGTTTTGCTTGTAAGGTCTTTTGACCCCAAACACAAACACCTTGACCAGGAAATGTTGCGATTGGATTGACTCTACCTTCGTATAAGTCATCTCTTTCTTCGTGAGTCAATCGTGTTTTAGCTTCTGTTACAGAAGTCAAACCACCACGATTCAAACCAGCAGGTGCGAACCATTCGTGTGCCACTTTATCAGTAAAAGATATTACACCAGGTAATACTACTGAAGGCGGAACCCAAGTAGGTAGATTTGTATTTAAGTCTACAATCTTTACCCACGGATAATAAGTTGCCGCATAATTAGTGTCGAATTTTTCTACCTCACCAGTTACTGTACTGATTGTATCACCCCAAGCTGCTGAATCCATTACATAAAATGTATCTGCTCTTTCTTCCACTTTAGTGATAGCATGATTAGTTACATTAGAGTGTAATCTTGAAATCACACCAGGTGTTACCAACATATTGATATCAAACTCATCAGCATTACTTATTGCATTTAGTGCCCTCTTATAAGCAACTGAACCACTTGCAGTAGAACTTGATAAATCAAATCCAGAACTATTTGCAGAAGTGATTTCAGCACCAACATAAGGTACTAACGCAGGATTGTTACCATCGAATCCAAACTGAAATGGTACTTGGAATTTTCTTTGTCTGATATGTGAAGCAGTCAAAGTAATTGATTCAGTTGCATCAGATGATGTTCCATCAAGTGCTGCAGCTGCTTCTGCACTTCCTAATTGGTCTTCCAATGAGAAAGTAACATTGTTACCATTACCAGCATCTTTTGGAATCGGATTTAGATACTCTCTACTATCAAAGTTAGAGAAGTCAAATCCATAAGCTTTTGCAGCCTGATACTGACCTGTTACTGAGTTTACCTGAGTAGTCACAAAAGAAGCACTTGGTACATTTGTTGTACCAGGAACAGGATTGAATACTTTTCCAAAACCCATAGGTACTACAGATTTTGCTAATGAATTCAATGCACTTCCGTTACTTCCTTGGTCTGTGTAGTCACCAACTCTGATATACTTTGATTTATTTGGATAGTCACCATAATAGGTAAGTTTACCATTTGCATCAATCTCAACATATCTGTCACCAATAACTCTTGCGAAATATTGTGGTGATGTTGGGTCAAAGTTTAGGTTATCAAACTCCTCAAGTGTAACATTATCGTCAAATTGGTCTGGATTATATTTCTTCACTTGTAATGCGAAAGAACCATAATCAGAACCAAGAATTGAACCAGCAGCTTTTATCTGACTAATTTCAATCCTAAATTGTTGATTCATTTCAGCACCGTGATTTCTTGTGTACACCCTAAATAGATTCTTAGCAGTTCCACCTATTCTTTGTGATAAAATATAAGGTGTTCTTGCATTTGAATATGAAGAGTTTCCAGTCCAAGTATTTGCACTTCCATAAGTATCATAAGATTGTGTACCAGATTTGAAATCTAATGTACCACTTCCAGTTACAATATATGATGATGAAAGACTTGGTAATGCACTTTCAGTTTGTGCAGCCAGTTGATCCTTATGCACCACATGCAAATGTTTGAAATTTGCTAACAAGTAAACCGATGAATCTTGATTCAAAGGGTCTCTTGAGATAACATTTTCAATATAATTTGCACTTGATGTGTCGAATGATAAAGTATAAGTTTCAGCAGCGACATTAGAACCAGATACTGTCAATACAAATTCAGACGAAGCTGAAGCTGCACTACTCAAACCAACTCCTGTAAATCCTATGTCGGAAATACCTGAGTTAGCTTTAGCAGATGGTGCTAAGGTTGCAGCAACTTTACCATTAAACGAGGATTGGAAGTTGGTATCACCATCATTCTTATATTCAAGATTGATGTAATCAACTTCATACCCACCTATGTGTAAAACTCTAACTACGGTTACAGTACCTGCACTTCGTAGATATTCTCTTACAGCATATGGAGTATAAAACCTCTTATCCGTGGATCCAAACATCTCTTCAAACTCAGAGAAGTTACGAATAAGGGTTGGAACAAATGCCGGCCCTTTTACTGTTGGCCCGATAATAGCCGCTCCTATTTCCGCAATACCTTGCGGTAGGAATGATATGTCGGTTTCACGAGTAAAAACGCCTGGACTTACTATTCGTTCAGCCATTTAATTCTCCCAATTGGTTATAGTTGTTGTTAAATTTTTATATAAGTAAATATCAAATAAAATTCCCAAAATCACTTTCTGTACGAAATTTATTTACTCTCTCCTTGAGTATCACTTTCACTCGGTGTAAAAACACCTGTGTTTGGGTCTAATGTACCTGGTCCATATTTCTCGGTTATCGTATTAGTCAATTCTACTTCTTCTTTTTGAGTTTCTTCAAACTTCTTTATCATATCAGAATGGGCTTGACTAAGTGCAGCTTGTCGTTGAGCATTCAGTAATTTCTGAACTTCAATCTCACCAAGTCTATTTGTACACTCTACATAGTCTGTTTTTAATTGATTTAGTTTACTTACTTCTTCTTCCGTGAATTTTATATCACTCATTTATAACTCCTAAATTATCTTATATAAATAGTTTTAAAACTTCTGTAAATAGTATTTTTATCTAATTCTCGTTATAATACCATTCTGTATTGTCATAGTTTTTGATGTCCTACTATCTTGTAGAAAAGCTTGATTTGTACTCAAACTACCACTACCAGCTGGGCCTTGAGGTCCTGGAGGTCCTGGTGGTCCTGGAGGTCCATCTGGTCCATCTGGTCCAGAAGGTCCTGTTGGTCCTGTTCCACCTTGTGCACCTGTTCCACCTTGTGCACCTTGAGGTCCTGGAGGTCCTGGAGGTCCTGTAATACTTCTTCCACTTGTTCCACTACTTCCACTTGCACCAGTAGGTCCTGGAGGTCCTTGAGGGCCTGGAGGTCCTTGTACTGAGACTCCACTTGTTCCACTCGAACCACTTGCACCAGTAGGTCCTGGAGGTCCTTGTGGGCCTGTTCCACCTGGAGGGCCTTGTACCGAAACTCCACTTGTTCCACTACTTCCACTTCCACCTTGTGGGCCTGGAGGTCCTGGAGGGCCTGGAGGGCCTTGTACGGAAACTCCACTTGTTCCACTACTTCCACTTGCACCTGGAGGTCCTGGAGGTCCTTGTATTGAGACTCCACTCGTACCACTTGAACCACTATTACCATCTCTACCATCAGAACCGTGTCTACCATCAGTACCACTTGTACCACTTGTACCACTACTTCCACTCGTTCCACTACTTCCATTTGCACCTGGAGGTCCTTGTGGGCCTACATCACCTTGTGCACCTTGAGGTCCTTGAGCTCCTTGAGGTCCTGTAATACTTCTTCCACTCGTTCCACTTGAACCATCAGCTCCTCTACCACCTTGTGGGCCTGGTGGGCCTGGAGGACCTTGTACCGAAACTCCACTTGTTCCACTACTTCCACTTGTTCCACTCGAACCATTAGCACCAGCAGGGCCTTGTGCACCTGTTCCACCTTGAAGTCCTGTAGCTCCTCTATCACCTTGTGGGCCTTGTGGTCCTGTTCTTCCACTCGTACCACTTGAACCACTTGAACCACTTGTTCCACTCGAACCACTTGTACCCGAAGTACCACTTGAACCACTTGTTCCACTCGAACCACTTGGGCCTGTTGCACCTTGAGGGCCTTGAAGTCCTGTAGCTCCTCTATCACCTTGTCTACCATCACTACCACTTGTACCTGAACTACCACTTGTACCTGAACTTCCACTTACTCCACTTGTACCACTCGAACCACTTGTACCTGAAGAACCACTCGTACCACTCGTACCACTTGAACCACTTGGGCCTTGTGCACCTGTACCACCTTGTGGACCTTGAAGTCCTGTAGCTCCTCTATCACCTTGAGGTCCAGTTCGTCCACTTGTTCCACTACTTCCACTTGAACCACTTGTACCTGAAGTTCCACTTGTTCCACTCGAACCATTAACACCAGCAGCACCTTGAGGTCCTTGGTCACCTTGAAGTCCTTGTGGGCCTTGTGGTCCTGGAGGTCCTTGAGGACCTGCTCTACCACTCGTACCACTACTTCCACTTACTCCACTTGTTCCACTTGATCCAGATGTTCCACTTGAACCACTTGTTCCACTTGTGCCTGAACTTCCACTTACTCCACTTGTTCCACTTGAACCACTATCACCTTTATCACCAGTTCTTGCGAATGTAACTATAACAAACTCACCATTACTAAATGGTGAATTATCAGAATTAGCAACTACTCCACCATCAACTACAAAGTAACCACTTTCTTCGGAAATACGAGTAATTGTCATCAAAATAAATTGTGATGAATCTGTAAGATTTGAAATTCTAAAATGTCCTTTTATGGTTGATGAAGAGTCATCTATTGTTCTTAGGTATGTTTGTATGTCTTCTGAATTACTATCTGCATCATCGATAATCATACGAGTTGCAGAACTTTGTGTAGAATTATTTAGTCTTATTATACCAGAACCAGGATCACTTGTAGTTGTAGAAGTACTAAATCTATATCTAAATGTTGCTCCACCAAAGTTACCATCTTGTCCACTTGTACCAGATGTTCCACTTGTACCACTTGTACCACTACTTCCACTTGTACCACTTGTACCACTTGACCCACTTACTCCACTCGTACCACTTGAACCACTATTACCACTCGTACCACTCGAACCACTCGTTCCACTTGTTCCACTACTTCCACTTGTACCACTTGAACCAGGATTTCCACCTCTACCATCTTGTCCACTTGTACCACTTGTACCACTCGAACCACTCGTACCAGATGTTCCACTACTTCCACTTGTTCCGCTTGAACCAGATGTTCCACTCGTACCACTCGTACCAGATGTTCCACTTGTTCCACTCGTACCACTTGAAAAATTTGTACCTTGTACATATGTGTCTATTGCATCTAAATCTTGTTGCATCTCATCAATCAGATATGCTATAGGACCTACGAAATCTGAAAAACCATCATCTTCCAACCAACGACCTTTTGCAACAGATTCGGATGCAGCATTATGTACACTTTCGGTAACATAAAAGGCCAAATCTGTTTGGTCATAAGTTACACCTTTATCGGAAGCTACATCACCTCGACTTCTCGCAGAAGATATCTTCGTTTTTTGATCAGAAGTTTCTGCTAATTTGAATATCCGTTTTCGTGCTTTTCTTGTTATTGCCATTTATGTTTCCAATTTCTAATAAATATCATTTTATTGTAAACTATATGCATCTAAATACCACCACAATGTTACTATCGTGTCGTTTTGGTCACTTGTTGGGTCTATACTAACAGCAATAGTATCAGTATTTGAGAATGTAGATGTTGTTGAAAATGTTGCAAACCCATTATTATTAGCGGTCATACCAAGTATAGTTTCACTTTCTGTTGCAGTTGTACTTGGATTTGCAGTACCAGCACCTGCCTCGTGATATGCAACCACAGTATTACCACCTGCAGATTCTGACCTTATCACTGCCTTATGTAATTGTCCTGCAACTCCTGGTGCCTGTTTGTGATAATAACTAATCGAAGTTATTTCACTCAAACTATTCCAAGGTACATAAACTTTTGTACCTGCACTATATCCATAATTGTAATTATGAAATGTAGGATATAATTGAAATGCTGCAAATTTACCTTTTGAAAATCCAGCCTCTACAGTACCATCATATCCAAATAATAAATTATTATTTGCTGCAGTATTGATAACAAAGTCATTTTGTGTGGCTCCAGTATATCTATTTGAACTTCTTTCCAATTGGAGAGTTGCCTGTTCGGTATCTCTATCATCTAAATCATAGAACCCAATCATTGCATACTTACTATCAGTATCAGCCTTTAGTAGAAGTTTAGGAATACCACCAGCACTCTGTAGAGTTAGATATGGTCCTCCACCAGCACCACTCGTAGTGGTCATCATCATTCCGTGTGCAGGTCCTGTAGCATCGAAACTTGCAGTTATTTGATTGATGGAGTTGAATTTGAATATTTCTGTTGCATCATCATAGGTTAGAGTTGAGTGTGCAGTTGCCGTACCATCTCCATCCATTGTTATTAATCTCGTGTCTGCATCATTAGCAACTGAGATTGAACCAGCAGGGCCAGCTGGGCCTTGAGGTCCAGAAGGTCCTGTTGGTCCAGCAGGTCCTTGTGGGCCAGCTGGGCCTTGTGGGCCAGGAGGTCCTGCAGGTCCTGCAGGTCCTGGTGGTCCACCACCTGTTATGAATTCGTGATAAGTACCACTTTGACCTTCATATACTCGTAAAGAATTATTTGCCGAACTGAAGTATATCGCACCACTTCTTACATTTTTTCCATATGGTGCAGTTGTTGGTAATTGTAATGCATTCAATCCTTGAATAAAGAACCTTGAATCATTACCTGATGCACGAAGAATACTATTAGGTTCTTCCATAGAAATAAATTGTCGTGCTCCAGTAGATGTAGCACCAATTTGAGTTCCCATAAAGAACCTCGTTGCACCAGGTCTATTTGCTGTTCCAGCATTTGGTATTATGTGAAATTGAACTCCTCTTACTGGATCACCATCAGATAGTGATTGTGAAACTCTTTTGAATCCACCCCTTGATGATATAGAACCAGTTCCAATAGCAAACATAGAACCAGATTCATCATCAACCAATGTATTTATTTCAGCCTGTATTATTGATTGTGAAACAATCTTCATCATATCAACAACTCTAAACACCGAGTCTTGTTGATATTTGTTTCCATTTTTATCACCAAATTGGAAGAAATC
>Ga0209645_1001288_pt1 | contig 12610 bp, 15 predicted proteins | sample ETNvirenome_6_30_FD_184070 | JGI IMG/M metagenome (GOLD analysis project Ga0209645, IMG submission 184070) | Marine viral communities from the Pacific Ocean - ETNP_6_30 (SPAdes) (version 2) | ecosystem: Environmental > Aquatic > Marine > Oceanic | place: Pacific Ocean | collected 2013-06-19
TAAAAACCACAGGAATATTATAACCAAATTTTTGTAGAATAACACAAGTCTCTGTAGAGCACAGAGTAGGAATTTTAAATCCTAAATGTTTACCGAATAAATACCAAAAAGTTATATAAAAAACAGATGATTGTTTATAGTCTTCGTTAACAAAAGACTTCAAAGTATCTGCTTCTGGCATCTCAATATAATCTAAAGTTAAACATTCATGCCACTTTAATTTTTTATGGACTGCTTTTTCTTTGCATATCCTAACGCCTTTAGTGTGAATATGATATAAAGCTTGGCCAACAGCAATAGACACATGACCTAACTTTACTTTTCTACCCGCCACTAAGGTGAGTAGACTATGTTCCCAAAGGTCAGGATTAGGTAAGTAAGTATATAATTTTAGTGGGTATCTGCCCATGATTTACCAACAATAAATTCTGCATCAATAGGCATTCGTACACCTAACTTTTCTCCGGCTTCTCTTGCGCAGTCTACAAGAGTAAGGCCTACTCTATTAGAAATATCTTTTGGTGAAGATACTTGTATCTCATCGTGAATCCATCCCATGAACTTCACGCCCTTATTATGCAATTTTCTATGAGAAAGAACAAGCCACAGCTTAGACAGGATTGCTCCATTGCCTTGAAGAAGAGTATTCAACGCAGCGTGTTCACTGCGAACAGGAACTCGCCTGCCGTCAAGCAGCTCAACACTGCCGTATTTTGCAGCTTGGAATTGAACTTCATCAATTACTTTCTTCAATGCTGGCAGTTGTTTTAGAAACTTATTACGAAGCTGTTGACCCTCATGGTGGCTGCCACCTACAATTTGACCAATCTTTTCAGCCCCGGCACCGTACAGAAAGCCATAAATAAATGTTTTCGCTTGGTCTCTATCGCTCAAGCCTGCTGCATTCATGTTGGTAGTATGGATATCACCTTCAAGAATTTCTTTAGCATAAGCACCACCGTCATAGGCTGCCATTTTGTCCGCAAGCATACGCAACTCAAGACCGCTCAAGTCAGAGCCTACTTGCACATCGCCATCATGTGGCTTCCATAAGCTTCTGGATCTAGGATTCTTATCCACCTGAGCGATGTTAGGCTGCGAGTGAGTAGCTCGACCAGTGGCTGCGCCTTGGTGATTAAAGCTTCCGTGAATTCGGCCATCAGTAGAATACGTTGACCTTAGAAGCCAGTCCTCCACCATACCCAACAACTTTTGGATGTCACGATAACGAAGTATTTCTTTTGCCTCAGGAAAGTTGAGTGACTTCAATACTTTTGTATCACAGTTAGGGTTTCCCTTTTCGCTGATGGGGGCAGACCAACTATACTTCTCTTTAAACCTAGAAGCAATTTGTTTAGTAGAAGCAGGATTAAATACAGTAACCTTAGACTTTAGTTGTTTTCCGGTTTTTTCTGACCATCGTTCTTCTGTAATAGTCGGAAAAATTTTCTGGAGGTTATCTTCGATTTCTGCTTTCTCTCCAAGTAGTTCGTACTGTAATTCCGTAGCACTGCTAGAGTCAAAGCCAAAACCTTGCTTAGTCATGTCAGCGCACACATGGCCGACCAAGTGCTCGAACTGGACAACTTTTCTATTGTCTTTAATCCAAGGCTTTTGGAAATCATAAATCTTCTTATTTACATTTACATCTTGTATGCAGTACTCAAGCATTTCTTCAGAGTACTCCTCCCATCCGCCCTCGTAGTCTTGTTTATCTTCATCTAGCTTTCTCCCCCAAGCTTCAAGCGAGTGGCTATGTCTCCCCTTCTTGTCATGCAGAGGGAAAGTCACGCTCTTCTTGTCAGGGTACATTAATCTAGAAACAATGAGAGTATCAAGAACAGGGCAGCTACGGCTAAGGCCAAATCTAGAAAGAACGGGGATGTCGTACCCGATAAGATTATGACCAATCCACAGAGTAGCGCGGTTAAGGAGTTCAATACCACGCTCGATTTCTCCCGGACCGTACGTGTAGATTCTCTCTGAGCCTGCTTCTCTCGCCACGATGCACCAAGGTCTGGTAGCTTCGGGGACTGCTTGACCTTTCTTGTTGAGTGTTGTGTATGCGAGACCGTTTGCTTCGATGTCCCAGATGAGTTCCAAGTCACTTATCCTCCTGAATGGACGTTCCTTCGCCAAATGGATTGGCTTCGGCTTGTGGTTCAAACATAACTTCTCCATTATCTCCAAATGCAAAGTCCTTCTCAAGCAGTCTGGAGGTAGTGTGGTCGTAGTAGAGAGCGGATGCAACTCCACATCGACCCGTAAGTCTGTTCTTTAGTACTCTAACGATAGTTGTGTTACTTATCACGGGATCTGGATCCTGCCTGTTTCTTTCGAGGGCCACTACAGTATTCGGGACAGATGACAGCGCACCTGAACCCCTGAGGTCTTGAAGTGTGATTCTATTACCTTCTTCATACGCTTTGTCTGTCTTCTTAAGTTGTGAAACAATATCAACGTGTACACCAGTACGCGCACACAGAGACCTGAGTTCCTTCATCAGCGTATCGATAATGATTCGCTCACTGCTACCACCGTCAACGTCCTTGCCAGTGAATCCCATCAGTCCAGCCGCAGCCGCAGTGATGTGATCAAGAACAATTACTTCAACTCCCAATGAGATAGCCATGAACTCCATACGAGCGAGGAGATTGTTCATAGCATTATTACCAAGGTGGTCGTACACATAGAACTTAGTTGAAGCGAGTTCACGCTTGGCTTCCGCATACTCTTCATCAGTCAGGTCATCAATAACATTAATATCGATAGGTTGCTTGCCCATCTTAACCCGGAGGTCATTCATCATGCGTGATGCACGGATAGCGCGAACTGGTTTGTTCAGCATCAATGAAATCATATCATCAATAGTTTCTTTGGGCGACTCTTCGAGCATGATGGCACCAACAGATCGTCCGTCATTCAAGTGGTGATGAATAAGCTCTCGAAGGATTGTTGACTTACCCGAGCCAGTACCTGAGGTCCAGAGAGTGATCTCACCAGACCGCTGACCAATGAAGAACTCTGACATCTTGTCCCACGGGAAAGCCCACACTTCTGCTTCTTTTTCTTCGGTGCTGTCACTGATATCACTGACATGGAGAATCTCGTCAGGGCTGTATGCTTGAGCTTCCCAGAATGCAGTCACCACGGCCTTGGAGTTACCCTTGAGAACGCATTCGTTTGCATCCTTGTATGGCAGAGTAGCGATCTTAGCGCGGCCCGGAGGCAGGAGTTCTGCCACCTTACGAGCTGCTTCCTTGCCGGGTTCATCCATGTCGAACATGAGAACAACTTCTTCATAGGAATTAATAAACTCCAAGTTCTCTTTGACACTCTTGACTGCTGAGGCGGCACCGTTAGGCAGGCTGACAACAGGCCACGTAACAAGCAATTGGCTCACAGTCAAACAATCAATCTCGCCCTCAGTGATAACCAGCTTCTTGCCACCATTAGACTTGAACAAGTGCTGGCCGTACAGTTCGCACCCTCTGGGTGTTCCTGTCCACTTGAACTGTTTGTCAGGACCACGCAGGTGCTGGGCAACAACTTCTCCATTACGGTAATAGTTAGAGATATGCACCTCTTTACCGCCAATGTTTGCAATCTGATAGCCATACTTTCGGCAGGTCTTGTGATCAACCTTTCGGTCCTGAATGTCAACGCAAGAGCCGGTGTACTTAGTAAAATCAGAAGTCTGCATAGTTTCATTCTCCATATTATTGTTGTTTCCCCTAACATATGTTTCACATCTAAAACAATACTTATGACCATCAGAGTAGACGCACATATTATCACCTGATCTGTCATGACCATCAGCAGCACACTTAGGGCACTGCTCACGTTCAACTACATAACTTTCTTCATTCATCAATGGTTAAATTCCTTCAAGAAGTTAATTACATCTTGGACGTTAAGTTTCTCGCTGTCTTGTTTCTCTTGTAGTTTTTCGTAATATTCGCTTCGTTCTTCTTCAGTCATCTGAGTTAAGTACCTTAACAATGTTTTCCATAGTTTCGTCAGTCACTGTGATTTCCCAATAGTAACCAGCGTTATCTCCATCTGACTCAACCTTTACGGCATCTCCAACTAGCTCAGTAAGAATCTTTTTGAATACATCAATCAATTTGGTTTACTCCAATTTCAAACCAACCGTCTTGTTCGGGACCACTAGTCCAACTCTTAGTAATGTGAAGCTCTTCTATTTGTTTGTCATCATCCCATATAAGTTTGTTAAATGAATCGAGACACGCCTTGGCATAGTTATCAATATCACCCCGAGGCGCACTAAGTTTAGTTGTTTTAGGTTTAGTTACATAGAGTTCGATGGTAACTGAAAGCGGCCCTTGGAAAGGCTTATGCTCACCAAGGACCGCTCCAGCTAAATTTACCATGCTTTTTCTAAACTCTTTGTAAGGTCCAGTAAAGTATGCGTGTCCGTATTTAGACACTCTTGGACGGCTGGCAGCGACTGGGTTAATATCGAATCGCCACCGCATAAGTCCTCCTTAAAATGGAACCTCGTCGGTCACGACGGTAGTGGGTTCGTCAGGCTGTTCACCAGTAGCGGTATTGACAGACTCAACGGACACAGCTTCGCCGGTCCCAAAGGGGTTAGAATCGTTAGAGCCGCTGTCAGAAGCGACTTCCTTAAGCAGAACCGCATTGAACTTGAGCGAGAGATAGTTCTTGCCCATAACCTCAACGGGGTAAATGACGGAGTTGATGTTTACCGTATCGCCCTTCCAGCAGAAGCCCGGGTTACGTGCTTCAGTACCTTCAGAGGTGAACATCTTGGGCTGATACTTAGACTTAAACGTGATGGCCTTTGATCCGTCCTTGAGGGTCTTGACAAAGGGCTGGTCAACGTTCCACTCAGTAGCATACTTCTGGAGCGTGCTTTCGAGAGTTTCATCGTATTCAACAGTAATTTTATATTCACCTTCAGCGTTAAACTTAGTGTCAGGCTTGGACACATGGGAGTACTTAACAGTGAGGTCGCCGGTCTTAAGGGATGCAGTAATTCGATCAGTCATTAGTAGTTTCCTTTTCGTTAGTTTGGTTCTCAATGAGTTCTGTAAGTTGCTTAATTTGATTGTTAATATTAGAAGCAAGCATGGTGATTGCACCAGAGACTTCTTCCAAGTACTTAACAACAGCTGTAGCCTGAATACCAACAGGTTGTTCGGTTTCAGTGTTCATTTCTTCAGTTGTAATAGTTTCTTCTGACATTGCGTTCTCCTTTCCCTACGGTTAACCGTAGTTTGTTATAGCATGGGTTTTTACACAGGCATTACTTCTAGTATCGGGTGCCCGTTGTGAACTACTCCACATGAAAGCATAGGTTTTACCAGATAATGTTCAGAATATAGCATGGACAAGTGAGTGTTGTCTACCCCACAACCAACAGACATACCAAAGATACGATGATTATTAGGGCCACTGAGCCAGTTAATAGCAGCCTTTGTATGGTGGTGGCCCATAACGACTGATTGATTTCGTGTTCTAGCTGCATTAAATGCCGGGTAAGCAGAAGCAGCACCGGTGCCATGATAGTAATAAACCCCATCCAACTCAACATTATGTACCCACTCCCAGTTCTTTGTCTTATATAGTTCTTTGTATTCTTTAAGGTACATAGCGGGGATACCAGCATCCGCAGCCAGTCTATGCACACGGTTGTCGTGATTACCGATAGTCACATAAGCATTAGGAAACGCCTTGTACCATTTCTTGACAGTCTCAAAGGCAAGCTCGTACTCTCTGATTGCATCAGGAGACTCAGGGTTAGCCTTATGATACGAGATAACATGATGATCAATAACGTCACCAATAAAAACTGTTTGATCTGTACGATGCTTACGCCGTATTGATCTAATAAACTCAAAGTAATCTTCATGTACAGCAGGAGCATGAAGGTCACCAATAACTAATACTCTACTCATTTAATTTCCTCCGGACAATAGTCTGCCCACTTTCGTCTAATGTTTTTTATAACCTGACAGATACGTGATTCTGACAAACCCAAGGATAATCCTATTTGCTTTAAACTCAGTCCTCTTAACTTCAGCTCAATGCAGTTTATCTCTTGTTCGTTCAAAAGATCCCAGTCATAATTAGCTTTAAAATCGTCTGAGTAATCCTGTTTGTTTTCAGTAATATAAAACCTTTCTTCAAAAGTCTTATCGTCATCGTCTTCAGTTATTTGTTGTTCTCTAATAACAAAACGCGGAGCATTCCGTGATCTATCAGGATTTCTTTTGTGTCCTACAAAGAAACGAACCCCGTCAGATATTCTAAAAGGTAAGGACGCAAATAGATATCTCATAAAATCTCCCTTTTCGGGGGACCAGTTGTCCCTAATTTTAGGGGCGTGTTCCCATGCTTCGCTAAGAAGTTCGTCATGAGACCAAGACCTTAGTCTGCCGTCCTTTTTAATCGTAGCTATTACGATCTTTATCGCCTTTATTAAATCGTCATCGTTGTGAGGATTTATATCGTTACGAGTAATCCGCTGATCCTTCAAAGTCATCTCCTTCGATGATGAATTCTATTTGTACTAAATCTTCATTAGCGTTAGCTGGATTCAAAACCTTTTGCCCTATAAGATTAACATTCTGAATAATGATGTCAACCCATTTAACATTAGGCAAGTAAATATTGTATACAGCTTTTTCCATAGTTACAAGATTCTCTTCAATTGCGGTAAGAGCCTCCTCCATTTCTTTTTCACACAAAATAAACATATCATACGGTGGTTGCTGAGTCATCATCCGTCATCTCCGTTGGTTGCTTAACAGTAAGTTTAACTATGTCTCTAACCATTTCTTTTGGAATCGTATGTACTGATCCTCCTGCCGTTCCGTCGTGTTGGATAACATTAGTTACAGAGATACTATGATCTGTTTCGTTTAAAACAAAACCTATGGTAGTAACAAGCACACAGTTATCAAATGCCCACTGCTGCATGTCTTCAGAGTCAACCCAGTCCGGTCCTCCTGATGTCTGAGCGTCAACCCAATCGATACGTACCATTATACCAAGAGAAAGAACTTCTCGAAGCCAATCAGCAGAAGAGATAGGTGCTTCTAAGGATTTCTTCTGGATCCAGCCCGCCTCTTTCCGGTGGTTCTGGGATGGGGTGTTCGACAAAGTTTTCAACGCTCTGTTTAAATTTTCGTAATTGGTTTTCTTTATGAATTTCATAAAACATTATCCTTACAGTCTCAACTAGCATGGGGATAAAGTTACAAGGCACCCCAAAGCTATCGTGAATCATTGAAAATCTACTGCACCCGTTACGGGCAAGAAAGTTTACCACCATACTCATGTGAGCTGCATCGATAGAATGTACCCAGTTCGGGGGAATGGCAGTAGTCATTTTCCTTGGGTCCATATCATCAGTGAATTGCCACATCTCGGCAGTGTGTCTGATTCTAACATCATTCTTTAATAACAATGCAATATCAGTAATATATTCTACATGTTCAGTATAATATTGTCTAACTTTAAATCCATTAGGTGCCACCCATTCAAGCGGCTTTTTCTTTTTGTCTTCGTTATTGTAACAAATGTCAACACATTGTTTGATATACTCTTTAGCAAGGTTTGGTTTAACCAATGCTTCTTGAAGAGATTCCCATATAACCGAGGTACACTCAACGATGGCTCCTTGCCAGCTCAACCCTCTCGGCTCAAGCATGTCACGACACCAGTCAAGATGACCCTCTGATCGTATATACTGTCGAGCTGAATAGTAAGTAACTCCATACGGGTCGCACATCACTGGTCGCTTGGGCAGGCTACGTGGCATACATTCGTCATCTTCTGTTTCTTGCCAGTGAGTTAAGAATAAATCAAAGTAATCGTTTTCTTCTCTTTCTTGTTGCATCTTGCGTGTTGACATGTTAGCAATAAACTTATACATATCACCCGGAAGATCGGTATCACATACATTAACATACTTTGCAAGAGTTTCGTCAAGCATCGCAGCTACCCAGTGTTGGATACCGTTACATGTTCCGTCTAGGTGACATGGTACATAAGATTTCTTATCGTTTATTGCGTGAAACAAGTCAATGGTTGCAGCAAGTCTTCTGAAAGAAACATTCTTTTTCTTCTTTTTATCTTCCCATATAGAAACTGTTTCTTCAGGGTTTTCTGCAACTTTCCGTAACATCTCTAGGTTCGATTCGGTCCACTTTACACGGTCATCAAACGATAGCTTATCTTGATCCCATAAGTTTGCTACATTTACTTTGATCCAATACAATCCTTTTTCAGTGACATCTACAGGAACAGAAAATTGAATTAAACCCGCATCAAAGTCACCACTTTGTGGAGATAACAGTGTTGATTGTGTGTAAGCTCTGCCTCTGAAATCAGCAGAATATGCGTGCCAGAAAACAAAATCTTTCAAGTCTTTTGCAATGAGCAGACGCATTTCCATTTGCATTCTTTTTTGCTTAGACTTTTCCCATTCTCCCCAACATTCTGATCTCTTCTGTTTCCATTGAGCCATGGCCTCTCTTGTACCTTCTTCAGGAAAAGGCTCTGAGAACACAAAGTCATCAAGCTCATAAGGAGGGAGATTACAGTAACCGTTGTTTGTTTTATACAAGTTTTCTAAACACTCTAGAACTCTTTTGTTTACAGCCCACTCAGTTTGCTGAAGATTATTAAGAGTTTCTACAGATGCTTGCGAGTGTTGAGAATTATTCTTATGGTATGACCCCGCTCTAGCATTATGGATAGATGACTTTCGATACTCAATGTTTAAACTACCACCATACTGATCAGGGCTTGAGCAGGGGTACTGGTGAGGAATAGGAGGGGCAAGCATAGGATAGTACAGCCATTTGTAATACTGATAAAAGGCATGAAACTCTTCAAAGTTTTTTGTGAACTCATTACGAAGAGTGACCACAGTATACTTTTTAATCTGACCGTTCTTTACAATGGTTACAGTGTCATCAACAAAAGGCATAACACTCTCTTGATCTCCTACCATCAACGCATAAAAAGACAAGGCAACTACATTTCTCTTTTTGTTATCCCATTCTGGAAGAGTCTTGCACTTGCGGGCAAATGCTTTCATTCTCTTTTTGTTCCAGTTCTTAAAGTAATGAGATTGCCTGAAGAAATCTTCTGAAAAGTTTTCTTTCGCTTGTCGTATACCTATAGCAAGCCATAGCTCTCTTGCGATACGACTAAGGACACTTTGTTTAGTTTGTCCTTTGAAGTCTCCTATGTTGTTACTGTCGTACTTGATCCCGTCAGCTGTTTGAATCAAACGAGATGACAAGCAGCTATCAAGTAGAACTTTGACAACAATACAAGCACAACGCTCTGGGCCAAGTAACTGAGCGATAGTAATCCAATAGGGTTTCTTTTTTACATCTTTGTATTTCTCTTCAGCCCACTCTAAGTACTCAGTTAGATAATTACTGTAGTCGAATACGAATTCTTTTTCTCTTGGAGAAGAAGACGGGCTATGGTTTACATTATGAAGATACTTATTAATAGACTGCAATGCAGCGCGATCTTCGTTAGATAACTGAAGATTTATTAATCTCGTCTGCTCTTCTTTTGTGTAGTCTTTCCATGTTTGCATTTAGTGTTACTCTCTGCATTGTTTAACTTTTTCTTACCAAAGATTTTTTCATACTGCTCATCATACTTTTTCTTATCAACGTCTCGATACTTATCTCCTTTACCAGACATATGTACCTCCTTTCAAATTCCTTCTGCCCTCAACAAGAGGACAAAAGGATAGGTCAATTTTAATAAAGTTCCGGAATACGAAAACTGCACTAAATTTTATTTGTTGAAAGCTCACCTTGTAATTAGCTACAGTTCTCAAACTTCAATTAACCTTGTTAGTAATAGTAGCTCCGGGGGGACTCGAACCCCCATGAGGTTTACCCTCGACGGATTTTAAGTCCGTTGCGTCTGCCAATTCCGCCACAGAGCCATAGTTTATTTACAAGTACCACACTCCTCTGCGATAGGACCACGGGTATCTACACCAGTACCCTTGCAAACGGGACAATTAGGGTTAGTAATAATAGTCATAATGACTCCTTTCTTATACACTTCGGGAAGGACTCGAACCTTCGACCTGCGGATTAGAAGTCCGCTGCTCTATCCATCTGAGCTACCGAAGCAAATACCCTCAGCAGGACTCGAACCTGCGACCCATCGGTTAAAAGCCGAATGCTCTACCAACTGAGCTATGAGGGCAGGTTGCCCCCCGAAGGGGGCGGGGGGATTACACGGTCATGGCGTGCTTCATCACTTTACGGGAGAGGTCAGCCCTCTTACCCATAAGCACGTCGCCAGCCCGACTTTCGTATGAAGCCTTGCGTCCACGGTCAGCGGTCTTGTGCTGCACGTAGTTGGTCACTGCATTAGCAGCAAGCCACATGGAAGCAGGCACCTTCAGTGCGTCACGTTCCTGCTCAAAGGTAACCTTGACGTTCTCAAGGAACTTGATGGACTCCTTGATCGAACGGTCACGATCCTTGAGGATATCATCACCCACAGTCATTGCGAATGCTTCCATCCAGAACGTTTCAAGCGTACTAGTATTAACTTCTTTCTTTGCAAGTTCGTTAACGGTAGTAGCAAACCAATCACGCGACTGGCTGTACTTACCCAACGCTCGACGCATGTCATCCAGCTTAGTCTCGAAGTCACCGTTGTGACTGATCGAGTAGGTCTGTCCCCTAGCTTGGTTCAATGCGAGTTGAAGAGTATTGTTACACACTACGCGAACTGATGTACCAAACGCACGAAGAGAGAACTTACCATCGTGGCCGTTAACAAGACAAAAGTAATCATCCAACACATCATTCATGTTACCAACCTCAATGCTGCCACCCTTGAGTAGAAGAACAACACGCTTGCCGCCCATCATAGAGAAAGCAGACTCGACGTTTGCTGTTTCTGAAACAGACATTGCAAGCTTGGCAAGCTCAACGTTTTGGAAGACATTGTAATCTTGAGAAACATAACCAAGTACTTCGTTGGTATCTTCTCGATATGTCATGCAACGCTTCTGGTCAATGACCATGCTACCAGTATTAGTATAGCCGTAAACACCGTCAGTCTTGTGGACGTACCAATCAAGACCGGCAGTTTCAACTGCGGCAAGAGGACTCATATCATCCTCAACAACGTAGCCCAGTCCATGCCAAGCCTTGGTTCCCTGAAAGACGGCGGAGTCAGTAGCAGTAATTTCGTGTGACATAATTATAATTCCTTAATCTCTATCAAAAAGTTTCATAACCGCACTTAACGCAAGCCCGGTAATTCCTAAGACAATGAAGTAATCGAAACAACCCATCTGATATATTAGCAAACCATCTGCACCAGTCAATCTGCACCTTCCTTATGGCTATCATCGTTATCATTAAAGTCTAACCATTCTTGTGGATCCATATCAACAGAATCATCTACATGTGCAGGGTTATCGCCAGCCCATTCAGACCATTTATTTTTCCTTGGTCTCTTTTTAAGGCACTTGATCTTATCCTTTGCTCTATCAAGTTTTCTAAAATCGTCGTTATTCTTCGGACTCATCTCAATTCTTTCTGCCTCTCTTTCTGAGGCCATATTTATTCTTCTTAGATCGCCTTGGCTTACCAGCTGTACGACCTCTAAACTCTTTAAACTTAATTGACTTTGCCATTAGTTAAAGCCTTCCATGATTCATAAAAAAGTTTTGACATATGGGTATTGATTACTTCAGCGCACTCTTGTATTTCTTTCTGTGCGTGATCATCTGATCTCAAGTTATAGAATCTAGCCCATGCAGCCAAAGAACCGCTGACTACAAACTCGGTCATTACATTCTGGGGCAACACAAGCCTAGCCATCTCAGGTGCAACGCCTTCTCTAATAAGTCTATTATAGTGAGCAACCATTGTTTCAAGCAACTCGATTGTATCGTCGCTTACGTAGTCGAGTCGCCCAGAGCTGCCTTGCTTGATGCTTTCATCAGGTCTGCTTCTCCAGTAATTGACACGCATTAGCTCTGGTTCATCGGATACATACCTACGTGAAACCTCGTTGTAGGAAAACCCTATGGTGTGCTTGAACCACTGACGCGCAACAAAGATTGGAACCTTTACTCTGAATCGAGCAAAGCAATGAGCAAAAGGAGTCCAATGGTTATTGCGGGCAAGAAAATGAATAAGTTTTGTATCACGTTCATCAAAGTCATAACTAGCCTTTGCAAAAGAAACTCTTGCGGCGTTGACAACATCAAGATCGGAACCTAGATGACCTTGAAGTGCCACATCCATGTCACACCAGTTCATTATCTTCTCCTATTATCTCAGAAGAAATGTCTTCAAGACGGTGAAGGATCCGAATGTGGTCCTTTTCACCGGGGTAATGTTGTTCGACATGGTGTTTGATTGATTCCTTATGACGGTCAGAAAGTTCTTCCTGAGTTTGGGAAGGAGAATATCGAAAACCTGTTGGCCGCTCAGCTTCCAGACCTCTGCGACCTGACCGCCACCATATCGCGAGTAGTAATGCTCTGGATACTTTAGAATCTTCTCCTCTCGAAGGTAGCGCTCCTGTTCAGCCCAAGAACCCTGAA
>Ga0209645_1001291_pt1 | contig 12595 bp, 12 predicted proteins | sample ETNvirenome_6_30_FD_184070 | JGI IMG/M metagenome (GOLD analysis project Ga0209645, IMG submission 184070) | Marine viral communities from the Pacific Ocean - ETNP_6_30 (SPAdes) (version 2) | ecosystem: Environmental > Aquatic > Marine > Oceanic | place: Pacific Ocean | collected 2013-06-19
TACAATGAGTTGGAAAGACGAAATAAAGAAAGAAGAAGTAGATATTGACCGCTTGATTGGTATTCAAAAAAATATATTATCTTTAATAGACAGAAAATTAGACGAACTTAAAGAAGGAAAAGATATGATATTGTTTACGGGTCAAATGGTTTTAGAATATTTACAAGACCAAAAAGCGAAAGGGGATAAGTTACAGTGAGTTGGCATATAATACTGAAACAATTAGATTGTCCTGAACCAACAGGCAATTTGAAATTAAATACAAAAAACAGAAACGCAGCAATTAAGGATGAGGATATTAAATATGGCCCACTTAATTTAGACGATGAACAATATTGGGTAGATTTAGCAAAACATTGGGATACAGAAGTAGAAGTTGCTAAGAAATCTAAGTGTTCCAATTGTATTGCTTTTGATATTAGTCCTAGAATGAAAGAGTGTATGCCTATTGAAGATGTTAAAGGTGGCTTAGGTTATTGTTGGATGCATGATTTCAAATGTCATGAAGATAGAACTTGTTACACTTGGGCTAAAGGTGGCCCAATAACAAAAGATGAAAAATCAAAGAAAAATCAAATGCGTAGGGAAGAGAAATGACTAGTATAGATGATAAATTAGCCGTATTGGATTCTGCTAAAAGGGTGCAAGCCACGATAGTAAAGGAAATTACGGATATCAAAAACGCAGGTACATTACCTAAAGAAATAACTAATGCTTTGAATGCTATATTAAGAAAGGTAAATGAATTGGTTAAAGAAATCAATGATAAGATTTACCGACAAACTACATTAGGAGATTTTGATAATGAATAATTTAGTGAAGGCACTTCCTAGAAAAACTCAGGATAGATATAGAACTATACTAGTTAATCTATATACTGACAAACAAACAGATAATTTAATTTCAAATACAAGTGGAGAAAATGTTGCAGGTAGAAGAAAAGCAATACAATATTTTTTAGATAATCCTGAATCATTTGTCGAGATTCGAGCCATTGATGGAGTAGATGATAGGGCTAAAAAAGTATTAGAAGCGATAAAAGATATCAAAACAGGTCAACAAGTTGGTGGTAGTAAAGGAAGTTTATTCCCTAATATATTAGAGAAGTTCAAATTAGGAGACATACAATCTTTATCAAATTGGACTAACTCTGCTAAAACTCCTGAGACAAAAAAAGATAGAGTAAAACAAGTTAGAGACAATAAAACAAAATTATTCGATGCAATCGAAAATTTTGATGACGCTAAAAAAGAACAGGCTTTTGAAATGTTAGACAACACATTCAAAATTAAAAAACCTGCTAAAGATAAATATGTAATAACTGCTAGACCTAATTCTCAAAAGATGATAGAGTATTTGAGGAAAATTGTTACTAGTAGTAATATACCTAATAGAAACAAAAAAGAGATTTTACCTGATACTGATATATTTGGAGATAATTATAATGAATTATTTCCTACTTTAATTTACATTATAGAAAATAGAGACTTGCCTACTGATTCTTCAGGTAATCTAGAACCTAAAGGTTTTCAGAAAAAGAAAACAAAATTATCCATTGCCACTAAACAGGCTTTGAAAGGATTGAGGGGTAGTGACTCTCCTAGTGGATTAAAAAGTATAATGGATAAGATAATTAGAACTACTAGAGCAGATACTAAAAATAAAAGAGTAAATCAAGATAATAGATTCTTGAAAGAAATAGCAAAAGATACAGATTTAAAAAGACAATTTGAAGAATATGTAAAAAGATTATCTGCGGGAGTTTCTTTGAATAAAATACCTGCTCAAGATTATCTTGCGTTAACGAGTGAAGAAGATACTGAAGCACATACTGAATATGGTTTTGATGATGCACAGGGTTTTGAAGATTGGGTGACTGCATATGACGAAAGGACTGAGGCATTTAGCAATATGCAAGAAAGAGGAGGATACTATGTCCTATCTTCAGTAAATGATTTGACACATTTATCTGATTTGTTTACTGAAGAAGATATTGACTTAAAAGAAACATTTATGCAAATGGATAGGAAAGAACTTGGAAATTATAGTAAAAGATTTAGAGAGTTTAAAGATTTAATTCCTATGTTATATGATATAGGTCTAGATTTAGATTTAATTGAAAGGAAAAAAGGATTTGGTTTATATTATACCAAATTTAAAAATGCAGACGCAGAAGGCAAAGAAGAAAATTATGAGTTAATGTTAAAAGAATTAATTAACGAGGGCATGTATAGAAAGATACGTGAAGGCTTGCGAAAAATGATTTATGATTCTATGTTAAAACTTGTAGAAGATAATTATCGCATTAACCAACAAGGCGTTACTGAACCCATAAAAATATTAGAAAATCTAAAAATAGCAACAAAGAAAACTACGGATGGTGAGACAAGTGAGTGAGCAATTTGATTCGTGGTTAGAGGATGATGATTTTTATGATTCTGTTATGACTCCTATATTGAAAGGTAGAACTATTGCTTTGAATGCTATTTTACAGCCATATATTACAGGTGGAGAAGAAACTGAGGTAGATATTAAAAGTATTAGAAGGCAATTTGTTGCTCATGTTAGACAAACTACTTCTCCTGAAGATTTAGCATATTCAATATTATTAATAGAAAAAGATGAAAATCCTGAGACTGGTATGGCAGGTGAAATAACTAGAGGTGGAGATATTAAAATCAACCCTAAGTTTTTTGGTAGTACAGTGGATAAAGAAACAGGTAAGATTACAGCCAGTTCTTATAAAAATGCAGTAAGAGATGAGATAAGTAAATACAAAGGATTCAGTAATTTCCCTGAGTCTACTAAAAGAAGAGTATTAGATTTATTTTATGATTATGCTAGGGATTCTTCGGAAGGAATCAAAGTTGCTTTTGGGGATATAGCATCAACTGATACTGTTATTAAAGATACATTGAAACCTATTTTAGTTAATCTATTGTTTGATGGGAAAAGCCTCACAGTTAATTCATTATTAAAAGGTAAAAAAATATCAATTAATAAATTAACTTTGTCAGATGTAGGTAGAGAAAATTATCTTGATACTCCTATTAAATTAAATGCACACATAGCCCAACTCAAAGATTTATCAGAAAATTACTCACAATTAAAAACAAGATTATCTACTATTATCAGAAAATTAGAATCCATAAACGTATCAGGACAGGAGGACATTAGAAAGGTTAGTGTTGACTTGATGGTTGGTTCACTATCTTTAAAGTCTTTAGATAGAAGAGAAAAAATATACAAATATTGGGAAACTAAGCATTCTGAATTTAAGAATTATATTAAGGCTCAAGATGAGTTTATTGAAGCATATGAAAAATATCTATCAGGTGAAAGAATAGCAGAAGAAAATCTTCCTAGTATCATGCAAAGAATATCGCAATTGAAAGATAATAGATTAACCGAACAGGATAATTATATTATCAAAGTACCAAAACAAATGCTTGATAGAGATGATAAAAGCATACAAGCAGTCTTGCTATTAGGGGACTTTTTAGAGGGTTATTTGAAAGATGACAACACATATCAAGCAGTTGAATTAGACACAGCAAGAAATGTTCGAGGTGATTATGATTCAATGGATGTTAGAATAGAATCAGATTTCAATCAAGAATCTACTAGAACTCAAACTGAATTAGCGACTAGAGAAGAGTTTGGTAATAAAACTGAAAGTGCATTATTTCAAGATATAGAATCATTCAAAACAATGAAAGAAGTTGACCCGTTGTTTTACTATGTATGGTCTCAAGGAGCATTCGGTAGAGTCCCTACATTTAAGAAAGATATTGAATCATTAAAGCGTAGAGCAAAAAAATATGCAACTAAAATAGATGTTGAATTGAATGAAACTGATTTTAGAAAATTGGAAGATTATATAGATGATTTAGAAGAATATGCAACTGAGGATAAAGTCAAAGATTTCTATTACTTACCATTGACTAATAAATTAGTTGATGAGTTTAAGTTATCTAATCAAGATGCGACTATTAAAAAATTAAAAGAACACTTTGATATTATGTATGATATTTTGAATCTAGGTACTGCATCTGAAAAGGCTGCTATGCCTACTAGAAGTAGAACAATGGTAGGTAGGACAGGTAAGGATAAGAATAAACCTACTGAGCAAACCTATTCATCTTTGTTTACTGGTAGAAAAGGTAGCAAATTAAAAGATATTTTAGAAGAAATAGAAAGTGAATACGATGATTATGTGGATGCATTAATTGATTATGTTATCAGACCTTTACTAAGTGAAAATGTTCCTTTTGACGATGAACCTGAATATGTACAAAATAAAGTAATGGATTTCTTTATGTCACAGGAAGGTAAAGAACCTACTGCATTTACTACTCTGTTAGCAAGATATGCAGAATTAGGAACTGCTACATTATCTGTAAAGGCATTGACTAGGTTGACTGAATTGTTTGAAGAAATAGGTAACGTAGAACCGGGTGCAAGAATATCAACTATTAAATCTAAAATGGAATTGGCTGCAAAACAATTAGATTTAATTTATGAAACACAACATACTCGCGATATAGATGTAGAGTTTGGTGCTGCTTTACAAGAAATAAAAGAGAAAAATAATTTAGATATAGATATTGATTTTAATGGTACTCCAATAGAGAAATTAGCAGAAGAGTTTAACGAAGGAAGAGATAGTAAAATATATCCTTTAGCAGTATTAGTTAAACATATTAGAAAAAGAAAAGGAGATTACATCAGTGACGATTTGTTGAATCCTAGAGCAAAAGATACAGGACTAGGTTCTGCCGGATATAGTGCAACAGAAGAAGGTACATCAGGTAGTAGAAATCTAGTTTCTTCCTTTATACAAAGTTATGATAATTTGATGAATAAGGGACTTATAGTTAAGAGTGATTTACAAATTAACTTATTGACTGCACACGATTCTATTAGGAAAATGTTAAACAAACCTGTATATTATGGTGTAAGTAAAACTGATAATTTTAACCATGTTAATTCTGCAATAGATAATGTATTGAGTAAACACAAAGTTCAACTTAGTGCAAATGATGTAGAATCTATTGTTACCGAATTGAACTCTATGTCTGATATTGCTAAGAAATATGGTGTATCAGAAGAGGCAGTATATTATTTGAAAGGTAATTTTAGAGGGGATTGACAATGGAAGATGATTACCCTGAACCTCCTTCAACTAATTATGCTACTGATGATATTTATTTTAAAATGATGTCAGAAGATGATGCCATCCAAGCATTTAGAAAAGATGGATATGATAAATACAAATCTAGAGTACAAAGATTTAGGAATACTCCTAAAGATGGTAAGTTTGCTACTTCTCCATCTGTACACCATGTTGCATTTGAAAAAAATACAGACAAACCTATTGGAGTAATCGGTTATGCACCATACAAAGATTTTTTATTAGGTTCAGGAATACATGTTAGAGACACCTCTAGAGGTAGAGGATTAATGAGATTATTATTTCGTGAAATGATTAGAAATAAAGGAAATAGAAAACTGATAGTTAATTTTTCTAGTAGACGTGCTATGAAATATTATCTTAGTGAGGGGTTTAGGCAATTAGATGAATCAGAATTACCTGATGAATTAATAGAAGAGATTTCTATTGGTAATGCAAATGGTAATATTGGGACTCTAGAAAAATACTACATCCATAATTCTAGTTGGTGGGCTGCAATAAAAACCGAGGTGGTATAATGGATACATGGTTTGAGCAAATACAAAAAGGGAAAAAAGATGCTTGTTATCATAAGGTAAGAAGCCGCTACAAGAAATGGCCTTCTGCTTATGCTAGTGGTGCTTTAGTTCAGTGTAGAAAAGTTGGTGCAAAGAATTGGGGTAATTCTGTAAAGAAAGGGGGAGACAATTTCAAAAGAGAAAAAGATGAGGGATTACACGGTTGGTTTTCTAGAAGAGGTGGAAAAGAAAAAGGTGGTAAAACTCAGAGAGGTTGGATAGATTGTTCTAGTTGTGGACAAAAAGGTGGGCCAAAACCTTGTGGTAGAAAAGATGCTTCAAAGGGTAGAAAGAGAAGATGTAGACCAACATGTGCAGCATGTAAAACATATAAAAGACGGAAGGGAACAGCATGACTTGGTTTGAAGTAATTAAAGAAGGTCGTTGCACTAGAGCAACTAAAAAAACATCATCTACACGTAAAGGCAAGAAGTGGATGAAATGTGTTCCTGATGGTAAAGGTGGATATAAAAGAGTACATTGGGGTCAACGTGGAGTTACTGTTTCAGGCAAAAGGGATGGTAAAAGAAGAAAATCATTTAGAGCAAGGCATAATTGTTCTTCTTGTAAGAGAAGTGATTATTCTGCTAGATGTATGGCGTGTCGTGATTGGTGAATATAATGGAATTAGATACAGATTTCATGACATCTATGGATATGGAACTGTCTAAAAATTCTTTTGCGTATTTTTTTAAAAATGTATTAGGAATGATGTATCCCGAATATATGCAAGAATGGAAGGAATTAATGGAAAATACAGATAGAACAGTAATTATCTGTTCAAGAGACCACGGGAAATCTGTCTTTATGCACAGTTGGGTAGTATGGAACTTGTGCTTTCAAGAACCCCCGTTTCAAATGTTATACATTTCATCTAATCAAAAGCAGACTTTAGTACATATGCGTGAAATTGATAAATATTTTAATCTTCCACAATTAAAAAAGTTTAGACCTTCAAGAGGTTGGGCTATTGGTAATATTCAATTAACAAATGGTAATGCAATATTAGAAAGGTCTGTTGGTTCTCAGATTAGAGGACTTCATCCTCAAGAAATAATTATTGACGACCCTTTGAAAGAGTTTAGTTTATCAGGTATTCAAAGAGTTACAGATTGGTTCTTTGGAGATATGATACCTACACTTCATCATACTGCAAGTTTGAGAATGATAGGTACACCATTTACATATACTGATATATTTTCACAATTAGAAGAAAACGAAGCATATACTGTTAGAAAATACCCTTGCTTAGATTCAATGAATAAACCACTTTGGCCTGAGCGTTGGAATTATGATGCTTTGATGCAAAGAAAGTCTGAAATTGGTTCATTAAAGTTTACTAGAGAATATTTATGCATACCTGTATCTACTGGTACTGCACTTTTCGACCCTGACCATGTAAATAATTGTAAAAATAAAGATTATGTGTTAAAATTAGGAAATCGTAAGGATAAAGGATACAAATATTATGTTGGAGTTGACCCTGCTATCTCTACTGATGGAGATTATAACGTAATTGTTGTTTTAGAGGTTGATGATGAGAAAAATAAGACAATTGTTCATGTGGATAGAGCAAAAAATGTAGAATTTAGAGAAAATATTGAAAAAATACGAATTATAGGACAAATTTTTCAACCTGAACAGATTTTATATGAGACAAATACCTTTGCTAAAGCATTTACACAAGAATTACGTAGTTTGACTGATATGAATATTAAAGATTTCAACACAACTAGAAAAAAGAAGCAAGAAATCATACTAAATCTTCAAATGAACATTGAAAATGGTAAAATCAACTTTCCTTATGGAGATAATAATAGTAAAAGGATGACTACTGCTCTAATTGAAGAATTATCTATGTTTTCTATTACAGATTCAGGGAAATTTGAAGGAGTTGGAGCACATGATGACCTAGTTATGGGATTAGCATTGGCTAATGCTGCAACTCAATCCCCTACTGACTCTTTTATACTACTGGATGACCTCGGAGTGTTTGATGCCCCACAAACGCCATCAATAGGAATGAATACTGGTTTAATGGGATTGAACTTTTAAGGAGTGATAAAATGGCTAAATTAAACTCAGAACAATTACAAGAATTGACAAACAAAGTAAAAGAGGTAGAACAACTTACTGAGGAACAACGTCAACTAGAACAAGAGATGGAATTAGAAGCAAAAATGTTATGGTTAGATGGTAAACCACTATCTAATCATGATGAATTAGTTAAAGAGTATGCAGAAGATTTCAAAATGAGTTACACCAAAGCAAGTAAAGCATTAGACTTAACTTTGAAAGAATACACTATTGAAAATAAAAATATTCCTACCTTAGTTAAAGATATGAAAAAATTTAGAAGAACTCTCAAAGGAGAACAGAAAAAACAATTAACAAAATCTATTGATAATTTGATAGATGCATACTCAGACCATTTAGAAAAAAGTATTGATAAAATACATTGGGCTAGTCCATATAAATCTGTTATTAATGACATGACATGTTCTGAATCTAACATAATTAAACTTAGTAATATTAAAGATGTAGAATCTAAAAGAGAAATAATAGATTGTCTATGTAAGTATTGGGAACTGAAATTAGAAATAAAAGATATGCCATTAAATAAACAATATGCATCCATTTACAAACAAATGACACAAGCAAAAAAAGATTTCAAAAAAATATTAAAATCCCAAAGTTCAACTAAAGGTATGAAAGATAGACTCAAAGAAAATATCCTAAAATCTGTCTGTAATACACCGGGGATTTCATCTAGAGAAATATTAGACTCTTTACCTGAAAATCTAAAAAATAAAACGACAACTCAAATTATTTCTAAATTAGCAATTAGTCAAAATATTACTAATGTAGATGGGGCGTATTATAAATTGAATGATGACATCAAAAAAGATATTTATGCTTACACTGCTGCTTTTATTGATTCTGATGGATACATTACTATGGATAGAAATAATAATCCTAGAGTCGGTTTAGTAGCAACAGGAAATAGAGGAAAAGCATTTATGATTGAAATGCATAAATCTCTAGGTATGGGTAGATTACATTTAGACCAAAAATCTCCACAAGATACTAGACCTGTAAACAGATTAAACTTCTATTCTCAAAAAGATGTACATGAGTTGTTGACTAAATGTAGACCACATTTTAGATTAAAAAGAGCAAACGCTGACATATTATTAGAATTAGTTAGAATCAAAAAAGGATTCAAAAAAGAACCTTGGGCTAAAGAAAGGATAGGGGAATTGTTCAAATTAATGAAATACCACAATCACAAGGATAATACTAATTATGATTTTTCTGCTTATGATATTGATGTTGATTCCATTAGTAAATTAGAAGAAAATTCTAAAATGAGTTGGATGGACAAATTAGAAGCGGCAGAAGAAACACCAAAAATGATAGGAGTAAATAGCACTTAAAGGAACTTTAATAGGTGTTCGGAGAATCGGGTAATCAAATAATGGGGGAAATCATGTGGTAGAAGAAAAAAGAAGATTCAGCATAACTAACCTATTTAGAAGGACTACTCCTAAACCTGCTGACCGTAAGGTATTCAATCCGGGTATTCAAGAAAAAGATAATTCATATATGTTAACTGCTCCTGTTATTTATCATATAGCGAATCAATCTGTTATAGTTAGAACTTGTGTTACCCAATTGAAAAATGAAATATTTAGACGAGGATACTATTGGGAAGAAAAGTTTGTATTAAAGTGTAATTCTTGCGGCAAAGAACACAAAGCCCCCACATCAGAATGTGTCGAGTGTGGCTCTACTGATTTATCTAAACCTGATACTAATCAGTTGAAATACGCTTCATCTTTTATGGATGGATATGTAAATAAATCAGAACAATTATTTATTGATGTTCTAAAGGAGTTAGAGGATGACTTGAACATTATGGATGATGCATATTTAGTTTTAGTCAAAGAGTATTTCTTGGATAGTGATTCAGAAGTTATGATGCATAGAATAAAAGAAATATACAGAGGAGACCCTGTTGGTATGCACATTTATGCAGATGAATTAGGTGAAAGAGGAAATAAAGGATTTACTTGTTTGAGACATAGAGATTTTATTTCAGAAGAACCCATAGGTTCTTGTGAAGCATGTGGCAGTAGTGAATTGTATCCAGTTCATTATGTTAATAGAGTAAATGGGGAAGAACAATATTTCTTGGAAGGGGAAGTATTACATTTCAGTAAATATACTCCTAGTAGGTTATATGGATTATCCCCGATAATAACATTGTGGAATAGTGTGACCACATTGATTGCTATGGATAATTACATTAATTCTTCTTATACAAAAGCAAGAATGCCTAGAGGATTACTTGCAGTACAAACTAGAAACATAGAATCTATGAAATCTTTTTGGAAGGGCGTTAAAGAAAAGATGGAACAAGACCCGCATTTTATTCCAGTAATGGGAATTGAATCAGAGGGTGGCAAAGGTTCTATTGAATGGATTAAGTTTATGGATAGTCTAAAAGAAATGGATTATGTATCTGTTAAAGACGATTTAAGAGATAGAGTATCAGGTTTCTATGGTGTAAGTAAAATATTCATGGCAGATAACTCTGCTAGTGGGGGATTAAACAACGAAGGTATGCAGATACTTGTTACCAATAGAGCCGTAGAAATGGCTCAAACTATTTGGAATAACTATGTATTCCCATTTGTAGCAAAAGAGTTTGGTATTACAGATTGGTGTTTAAAACTTCCACCATCTGAAGAAGAAGATGAGATTGCTAAATTAAGAAAGAGAGAGATTGAAGTTAATATTGCTGCATCAATTAAAAATCTAGGATTTGAAATAGATATGGATGATGAAGGCAGATTTTCTTATACTAAACCTGAACCCGAACCTACTAAAGAAGGCTCAACAAGTGAAGAGGTAGAAACAGACCCATACGCAGGTACAGATATTGATGCAAGTCAATTAGGTCAATTACAAGAACAACAATTAATGTCTGCAAGTAAACCACAAGAAAATCCACCTGCAACTAGAAATAAGCCTAGTATGGATAGTGGGCCTGATAAAAGATTTAGTGGATTACCTGAAGCAGCCGGAAATCAAAATGTTGATAAAAGAACTGAAACAAGGGTAGGTTAGTGCCGGAGTAGATAATCTAGCATGTTTAAAAAAAGGTGATTAAGTGAGTGAAAAAACTGTAAGAGAATTAGAAAGAGAATTGGCTGCTGCAAGAGCAAAAGTGTATAATGAGCGTAAGATACAACCTAATAGGGATTTAGACGCAGTAGGCATTGATTTGTCTAGAACAGTAGAGAAAAAAATCCCTGATAGTAACGATATACCTGATGTAATTCTAATGCCAAAAAGAAAGAGAAATAGTGAAAACAAGTGGTAAGCGTGTCTATATTATTAAAAGCAGATATTTATGGTCATAAAGAGCCTATGGCTAAAACTGCTTATGTATTAGACCAAATTAAAAAAACATTTTCTCCTCAAGTTAAAGATTTACTAAGTAATAAAATACCTGAAAACTTTGTTAACAATTTGGAGAATGTAGTTAGAGTTACTAATGAGGATTGGAAGGATAAACTTAGACAGTCTTTATCTGATGATTTGATGACGGCTACTGGCGGATTCAAACGATTAGGTTCAGAAGAACGTACTTCAGAAGGTGAACCCAAACCTAAAAAAATAGATATGAGTAAGTTATTTGTAGCGATAACTGCACATCGTAAAGTGTTTAAACAATTTTTAAAATTCAAAGAAGATAATGCTGCTATAATATTGATAGCAGGTATGTCTGATGATATGCGTAGTCCTCAAAATAGAACAGAACTAGAAAATTTTGAAGAAAATTTAGAAGATGGTTCAGATGAAAAATCAATTTATGAATCATTTAAAGCAGACCCTAATATATTTGACAAGGTAGAAACTGCAATTGCTACATTAGATAAGTTAGAAAACCAATTATCTAGAAAGGATAGAAAAACTAATGTTGAATATTCTTTTCTTTCAACCCTTAGAAACCTATTGAATAGATATGGTAAAGATTCTAGAATAGAAAATTACAAGGGTGAATTAGAAACATTACAGAGTGAATCTAAGTTATTCACTCAAAAAAATATTTTTAAATTTTTAAGAAAATATGAAAAGGGTACACATCCAGTACAATTATTAGATATTTTAAATGAAGAGTATTCTGGTAAAACAGGAATAGAGTTACTTAAAGAAATATTTACCCAAAGAGGATTTAAACTCGAAGAAATAAAGGTTGGGGATTTAGGTAGATTGAAGGATTTTATTAACCTAGATTATAGAAAAGTGGCCTCAGAAATTAAAGTTGCTATGAATCCTGACGCTACTAAATCAGAAATTAAAGTATTTGCCGAAATGCCTAAAAATAAAATAATTGATTATGCTGATGTAATAGAACTAAGATTGATGGATTTAATAGATGATGAAGAAGAAAGAGAAACATATTATCTAACTGAACCCGACCCAATGTTTGATGAAAAAGGGATGCCTAAAGATGTTAGCATAGGTGTAGCAGATATACAGGATGAAGATTATAAAATAGAATTAAAAAGAACTACTGAATTGTATGCTTTTATGTATTATTTAGCAGAATTAAGGGAAATCTCTTTAGATAGGTCATTACTACGGAATAATGTACATACTGTTAAAGTTGAGTCTTTACCTGAAAAGTTTGCTATATTAAGAGAAGTTATGGGGGATTTAGAATGAGTTGGGTAGATATATTAAAAAGAAAACTAACTGTTATAGAGGCAGTTGAAGAAATAAATAACGTTTTATCAGGATATAAAAATGTAGAAATAGATTTTACTCGTCA
>Ga0209645_1001292_pt1 | contig 12595 bp, 18 predicted proteins | sample ETNvirenome_6_30_FD_184070 | JGI IMG/M metagenome (GOLD analysis project Ga0209645, IMG submission 184070) | Marine viral communities from the Pacific Ocean - ETNP_6_30 (SPAdes) (version 2) | ecosystem: Environmental > Aquatic > Marine > Oceanic | place: Pacific Ocean | collected 2013-06-19
GTGCTGATACTCAAGGAAGTAGGTCAATAGCAATAGGCCATGCTGCTTTAATGACCCAAAACTTCACATCAGCTACCGACGCTTATAATGTGGCGATAGGGCATAACGCTGGTTTAGCTGTTACTACAGGGATTCGCAATACCCTTCTAGGTGGTTTAGCTGGCGATGCAATTACGGATGGTAATTATAATGTTGCTTTAGGATATGCTTCGTTAAGTGCCAATACCACAGCTTCTAATAACACTGCTATAGGTCTTAGTTCTTTAGCCTCAAATACAACTGGCGCTAGTAATGTGGCCCTTGGCTCCACTGCTTTAGCAAACAACACCACTGCTTCCAACAACACTGGCCTTGGACATGCTTCTTTAAATCAAAACACCACAGGTGCAAATAATACGGCTGTTGGCAAGAATTCTTTAGATGCCAATACAGTTGGCGGCAGTAATACAGCATTAGGTGCTGATGCTTTGAGTGCTGATACTAAAGGAAGCCGAAGCGTGGCTATTGGTACGTCTGCTTTAGAAGTCCAAAACTTTACTTCAGCTACTAATACTTACAATGTCGCAGTAGGTTTTAATGCAGGCGCAGCGACCACTACAGGTCTTCACAACACCTTAATAGGCGGTGTTTCTGGAGATGCCTTAACTTCCGGCGTAGAAAATGTTGCTATTGGATATTCTGCTTTATCAGCCGCCACTACGTCTAACCAAAACGTAGCAATAGGACGAGCCGCTCTTCTTAATAACGTGTTAGGTAGTGACAACGTAGCAGTTGGCTACAATAGTTTAAATGCTATGAATCCTGCTTCCGCTGTTAGTACCAAGAACACAGCGGTTGGTCACAATGCTGGTGCATCAATTACTACTGGTGATACAAATACTGCCATTGGTAAAGATTCTATGTTGGCTACCACGACAGGCACTAATAACACCGCCGTGGGAGCCAGATCACTAGACGCAAATACCACGGGCACTAATAATGTCGCTGTGGGGGATAGTGCGCTTGGGACGCAGACAACAACTAGCAGCAATACTGCTGTTGGTGTATCTGCTATGGAAAGCAATACCTCTGGCACTGAAAATGTAGGGGTGGGTTTTAGTTCTCAACGAGACAACACTACTGGCATTTACAATACCTCTGTTGGAGGCTACTCGTTAACAAATAACACGACAGGCCAGTACAACACGGCTGTGGGCAACAGGGCGCTTAACGACAACACAACTGGCAATTATAATACTGCCGTGGGTCAAGATGCTCTAGGAACCAATAGCACTGCTTCTCACAATACGGCTGTAGGCAAAGAGGCTCTGAAGGTAAACACTACTGGTTACTATAATCATGCTTTTGGTTCTAATGTTTTAGTTGCGAACACCACAGGTATTAACAATATTGGAATGGGGTATGCAGCTTTAAATGCCAACACTACAGGGCAAGATAATACGGCTATAGGGCATGAAGCTTTAACAGTAAATACAACGGGCCACTATAATACGGCAGTCGGATTATGGGCTTTAAAAGCAAATACGACTGGAACTTTTAACGTGGCTCTGGGCAGACGAGCCTTAGATTCAGTAACGACAGCTAGTAATAATGTTGGTATAGGAGCAAGTGCTTTAGAGTCCAACACAGCAAGCAACAATACTGCTGTAGGGCGCTCGGCACTGACTGCAAACACCTCTGGAACTAGCAATACGGCTGTGGGTAAAGATGCTCTCATAGCAAATACTACCGCAAGCTATAACACCGCCGTAGGAACTTATACTTTAACATCAAATACCACCGGAGCTGAGAATACTGCAATGGGGTATGGCGCTCTAGATCAAACTACTACAGGAGAGCATAACACTGCTTTTGGTAGTACCGCACTGCTAGATAATACTACTGGGGATCATAACACGGGTATTGGTAAAAGTGCTTTAGGCAATAACACTACAGCGGATGGTAATACTGCTGTAGGTGATTCTTCCATGGTAACCAACACCACTGGTACTAGAAACACGGCTATAGGCCAAAATTCTTTATACACAAACTCCACTGGGGATGACAATACTGCTATAGGGCGAGCAGCGATGTATGCCTGTCAAACAGGCTCTGACAATACCGCTGTGGGCAGAGATTGTATAAATGGCCTTACAACAGGTACTGCCAATAGTGCTGTTGGAGAATCTGCATTAGCAATAATGACAACAGGGCAGAGTAACCAAGCGTTAGGTAAAGATGCTGGCGACAGCATTACTACTGGAAACTACAACACATGCATTGGCCGAAACACTAACCCCTCCGCTGGTGATGGGGAGTATCAGATCGTTATAGGCCATGACATTTCTGGTGGAGAAAACAGTCAAGTTACAATCGGCAAAGCTTCTAACGTCATTCAGAATGAGTTTGATACTGATGCTACTTGGACAAGAACCTCTGACGAACGGCTCAAGAAAAACATAACAAACCAAACGCTTGGTTTGGATTTTGTTAATGACCTCAGAACAGTTACCTATAACTGGAAAGGTAGCCACGAACTAGATTCTTCTGATTCTCAACTAACTCAGCTTTACAGAGAAAATGAAGCTGATAACCAGATGAACACAGATGCGACCATGCATGGCTTCATTGCTCAAAATATTAAAGAAGCACTGGATACAGCAGGTGTATCTACATTTGGCGGTTGGAAAGAAGATCAGTATGGTGTACAGCAAGTATCGCGTGAGATGTTTGTCATACCTCTGGTTAAGGCGGTTCAGGAACTGTCTGCACAAGTCACAGCCTTACAAGCTGAAGTTGAAACCTTAAAAGGAGCCTGAAATGGACGAAAGAGATAAAGCGCAAGACTACACAGCTATGGGCCACAGTGTAGATCTAATCAACGATATCATTGCTGGTAATCAGGATGATGAAAAAGAAGCTGAAGAGCGGCAGGATTGTGTTGATCGTAACGTAGCCCACCTTGAAATCATGGTTGCTAAAGATGATTGGGGTGATGAAGACATGACGGCCAGCAATGCTGCTATCACTGCTGGTAAGAAATACAAGGCTAGTTAATGAAGGTAACACCTTCGACTTCTCTTCAGCAGATTAATTGGCAAAAGGTTGCTAATGACAGGCAAGAACGGTTAGAAGATGCTGCAAAAGGTAAGATTATTAAAGAAGAACAGTTTGAAATTTATAAAACTAAAGGCAAACGGTTAGAATTAGAATCTGTTTCTTTAACCAAACGAATTGACATAGAGGTTTAAAATGAGCGAACAAGAAGTGCAGCCAATAATCGTCACTATTGAAGGGGCTGAATACGACATGAATGCCCAAAGTGATGTTTCAAAAGAACACTTTATTGAAGTTAACAACTTGCGGCAGGAAATTACTGAGCTGCAAAACAATATTGCTGCTGCAACTCGTCGCGCTCAAAGTCTTCAGATAGCTCTCGGTTTTCGAGAAAATGCACTCAAAGAATCTATTGCATTAGTGGAAGATTCTAAGGATGTGCCTGCACAGGGGTAACGTATGGCAACGTATGTAAACGATTTACGTTTAAAAGAGATAACAACCGGCGATGAGTCGGGAACTTGGGGTACAAGCACCAACACTAATCTTGAGCTAATTGGTGAGGCATTGGCGTATGGAACGCAGGACTGCTTTAGTTCAGATGCAGATGCTACGACCACTGTTGCAGACGGGGCTACCGACCCCGCAAGGTCTATGTATTTCAAGGTCACTTCTTCTGCGACATTGAGCGCAACGAGGACTTTGAGCATTGCGCCGAATACCGTTTCTCGCGTGATGTTTATAGAAAATGCAACGACAGGCTCACAATCTATCGCTATTTCTCAAGGCAGCGGTGCAAATGTAACCATTGCTACGGGCAAAACAAAAATCGTTTACCTTGATGGTGCAGGCTCTGGCGCTGCTGTTGTTGACGCTTTAGGGGCAATAGAAGATTTGTTGAAGACGGGCACCAATGCTTCTTTAACCCAGCTAAACATTACAGCGCAGGGAGATTTAAGGTTAGAGGATAGCTCTGGCGGTCAATATGTAGCATTGCAAGCTGCATCGACCGTTTCGTCTAATGTTACTTTTACATTGCCGAGCGCAGATGGTTCTGCGAATCAAGTTATAAAAACAGACGGTTCTGGTGCGCTTTCTTTTGCTAGTGTAGTGTTACCTTCTACTGATGTATCGTTTACCCAGGTAGATATCACTGCACAAGGTGATCTTCGATTGCAGGATACTACTGGCGGTCAGTATGTAGCACTTCAGGCACCTTCTACAGTGTCATCTAGTGTAACTTTTACGCTGCCAGGCGCAGACGGTTCTGCTTCTCAGGTAATTAAAACTGATGGGTCAGGAAATCTAGGATTCCTTAGTGCTGCTGAATTAGCAACGAATGTTTCGTTTACTCAAGTCGATGTAACAGCTCAAGGAGATCTCCGGTTACAGGATGGTTCTGGCGGTGAGTATGTCGCTCTACAAGCTCCATCTACCGTTTCATCAAATGTTACATTTACGTTGCCCGGAGCAGATGGCTCTTCTGGGCAGGTGTTAAAAACAGATGGTTCTGGTGCGTTAGGCTGGGTTAGCGTAAACACTCCAGGGGGCGCTGCTGAATTTACCCAAGTCGATATTACGGCGCAAGGCGATCTCCGTTTACAAGATTCATCTGGCGGTCAGTATGTAGCACTTCAGGCTCCATCGACAGTAAGCTCTAGTTACACTTATACACTCCCCGGTGCAGATGGAAGTAGCGGGCAGTTCCTAACAACCAATGGTTCAGGAACTTTGTCCTGGGGTGCAAGCACTCTTGCAGATGATGCTGTAACAACAGCCAAGATAGCTGATGATGCTGTGACAACGGCTAAAATAGCTACTGACGCAGTAACCCAAGCCAAGATAGCAGACGACGCAGTAGGTGCAGACCAACTAGCGTCAAGCGCAGTTGTAACCGCCTCTATTGTCGATGACGCGGTAACTACGGCAAAAATTGCAGACGATGCAATCACATCAGCTTTGATTGCGGATGATGCGGTTGTTGCTGCTGCCATTGCAGATAACAGCGTGGACATTGCGCGACTGAATGTGACAGACGGATCAAGTGGCCAGGCGCTAACCACTAATGGTTCAGGAACATTATCTTTTGCAACTGTTGGCGGGGCTTACAATGCTTGGTCAATTAAAACATCTGCATACACTGCAAGTAGTAAAGATCAGTTAATTGTTAATAGCGGAAGCGCGGTAACAATTACCTTGCCTAGCAGTCCCAGCGCAGGCGATACAGTGATTATTTGTAACGCTGGAGCAGGAGCGGTAACCGTTGGACGCAACAGTTCTAATATTAACTCAGCAGCAGAAGACGGAACCATTAATCAAAACGGTAGCGCCCAACTAGTGTACGTTGACGGCACTATTGGCTGGTTCGTTATTTAAGGAGAATTTTATGGCAGTTTTAGGCGAAAAAGGCGGTAGAGCCAGTCTGCAAGAAATTGTGATCTTAGAAAGCAAAACATGGTCACCGCCTTTTGACTGCAAGGCGCTTGTCACTGTTGTTGGTGGCGGGGCAGGTGGCGGAGTTGCTAAAGCTACTGGGGTCGCTGGTTCAAACTCAGCAGCAAGTGGTGGTGGGGCGGGAGGCATAGCAACCTCTCTGCTTCAGTTAGATAGCAGCGTAACCTACACAGCTACGATTGGCGCAGGAGGCGGGACAACCGTTACAACTGGAACGACTGAGGGTAGCGCTGGCAACTCGGGCGGCAATTCAAGCTTTTCTGGTTCTGGTATTACGACGATGACGGCAAATGGAGGTGGGGCTGGAAACGGCACTTACAATGCCAGCGGCACGGCAACTGCTTCAGGGGCTTCCGGCGGAACAGCTACGGGCGGCACAGAATCAAATATTACTGGCGGAGGTAGCGGTACAGCTACTGGCGCGACATCAGGAAACGGCTCGGCTCCTGCTACGGGGGGCGGTGCTGTCAGCGTCCTTGGTATTGCTTATGCGTCAGGCACTGCCAACTATTCTGGTTCAGGAACTGCTATCTCTCTAGCAACAGGTGGAGCAGGTGTCGGCGGGGCTTCTGGTAATGTAACGGCAAGCGCCACATATTCAGCAGGTGGCGGCGCTTGCGGTGCAAGTCCTGATGGTGCTACAACCGCTGGCGAGGGTCTTTTTGCTTATGACGCTGATCACTTTCCTTCAAGCATGTTTCAGCTTTTTGGGGAAGGGGGGTCGTCCAGTAACGGGGGTTATGGCGGTGGCGGTTCAGCCGGAACTACTGCCTATGCTGGCGGCTGGTTCGCTGGTGGCGGCGCAGTTTCATCGTCTGGCTCATCTTCTCTTACTGCGGGTGCAGGTGGCTATGGTGCTGGAGGAGGTGCTTGTGGATTGACTGCGACGACGGGCGGCATTACGAGTACATCTGGAGCAGGCGGCAGCGGCGTTATCATTGTTAAAATTTTGGAAGTTCTCTAATGCCAACATTTATTATTAAAGAATCAGGTGCAGAGGTTAATCGAATTGTTGCCTCTGCTGAGTTTGTCGCAGATAACTATGAAGAATATGAATTAGTGCCTGTGTCGGCGGAAGAAAAAAATGCCGAAGGTAGAGCGTGGCGAGATTCAGAGTTAGAGCGAACAGATATTATGTCTCAAACTCCAGATTGGCCGAACCGTGATGACTGGTTAACGTACCGCACTACATTAAGAGACTGGCCTTCAACGTCAGACTTTCCTGACACAAGACCAAATGATCCGGATTACGTTGATCCTGAGACAGCGGAGTAATGGACAAGCTAGAGTCCCATGAAAAAGAATGTGCAATACGATTCAAGAGCATAGAAGAGCGCCTTGAAAGGGGCAGTGCCAGAATGGATCGTTTAGAACATGCTATATGGGGTGTATACCCGTTTATTTTAGCGTCAGTGTTTTTGGCTAGGTATCTGTGAACACATATGATAGGCGAAGTCGCATCAGTTTTAGCAGCTTTAAAGGCTCTGAACGAAGGACTTGCTGTGCTCAAAGAGACAGCGGGTCAGGGCAAGTCTTTGCAAGGATTAGTTGGTAAGTGGGGGGAGGCAAGCGAAAAATATAATGATGTAGAAAGGGCCAAAGCGGGCAAAATGAGCTACAAAGAGGCGCTTGCTATGGAAAGCGCCAAAAGGCAGCTAGAGAATTTTGATCGTCAGTTTAAAGATATCTGTCTCATACAAGGCCAAGGCGACCTCTACAACAGCGTAAAAACTAGGATGCAAGAGTCCCGTATAGCGCATGAGAAAGAAATTGCAAGGATTAAAAAAAGACGAAAAGAGATCAAAGGATACATACAACTAGCTGGTACAGTAGCATTTGGTTGGATATGTTTTATGGGATTTCTGTGGGCTTTTATATGGATAATGGAGAACTCTCCCGTTGAATGATTATTGCATTCTTGTTAGTTGTAGTTGTTGGAGGCGAAACTGTGTCTGATGATCGAATGCTGTTCTCAAGCATTTACAGATGCAATGAGTTCGCCCATGCAATTGAACAAGGAACATCTAGTTCAGGACAAATAAGAAGATATCGAACCCAGCAAAATGTCAGCGCCTACTGCATACCTAGAATGGTGCGAGAAGGAACGGAGTTATTTCAATGAAAGCTGTAGTTTTTACCTCAATATTGTTTGCATCTAGCTGTTCTTCTATACCGACTTGCGGCACCAAGTCTGTCAAGATTCAAATACCATCTACTGTTCCGTTTTTTGCAGAACCATTTGTTATCGAACGATCTAATGACCATGTAGATTGCGCCTTAGATCCTGATGAAAGGAATTCAAATGGCTAGTCATCAAGAACTCAGCCATTATTGCGCTGAAAGTTATCGAGAGTCGGACTTTGAAGAAGCCAATATTGAAGTCATTGTTAGGGAGAATGTATTTGCGTTTCGTGGTACAGACGAACCTAAAGACGCAATCCGTGATTTGAGAATCCTGCCACTGTGGACACGCGAACTCGGCTGGTGTCCGGCAGGGTTTCTTAAAGCAGGTCGTCGGCTGGTCAACAAGGTTACCAGTGTTTGTTTAGAAAAAGACATAGATCATAAAGCTATTGAGCTAACAGGCCATAGCTTGGGTGGAGCAGTCGCTTTGATTGTTGGTGCTTTGATGACAAGGGATGAAATACCGCCATTACAAATTGTGACGTTTGGCGCACCTAGATGTGGACGGCTCAAGATATTAGATGGTGTTCCCGTTACTCAGTACAGGCACGGCAAGGATATTGTGCCGCTGGTTCCGCCTTTAATGCGAAGACACAACAAGTTATTAGAGTTTGACCGACCGGGTAAAAGTTATATCAAAGATCATTTTATGTTGAACTATGTAAAAATGAGCAAATCACCGGAGTATTATTAGGTGAATGCTAAAAAGTTAGAACCAGAAAGTAGCTATGCTAGGTACGATGCTGACGGGGATGGTGTGGTCACCGACGATGAGCTAGAGATCAGCGCAAGGCTTCAGGAGCTTGAGATGCTCCATGAAAAAAGCGATGCCCAACGCAACATGGTTTGGTTTGCTTTGTGCGGAATGCTTTTGTATCCATCTGGTGTGGCTATCTGTTCTTTTTTTGGGCTAGATGATGCTGCTGTGCTGCTCTCAGACATGGCTAACATGTATTTTCTGGCGACTGGAGGCGTTGTAAGCGTGTTCTTTGGGAGTCAGGTTTTTGCAGGGAAAAATAAATGAGTGTAGATGTAACACAAGTTTATGAAGAAATAGCCTCTGATGAAGGAAAGATTCTTCATTGTTATATGTGCAGTGAGGGCCATAAAACCGTAGGGATTGGGCATAAAGTGTTACCAACTGACCCAGAATCTAACCTTCCGGTGCATGGGACTTATGATGATGTGCCAGCAGAGGAATGCATTACAGAGGAGCGTTGCTATGAGCTCTTTCAGCATGACATACAATTGGCTATTGCGGGTTGTAAAGGTTTGTACCATAACTGGGAAGAGATTCCTCAAGAGATGAGACACATCCTAGTTAATATGTGTTTTCAGTTGGGGCAGACTGGACTTAGCCGATTTAAAAACATGAATCATGGTGTTTCTCAAGAAGCATGGGGTATTGTTTCTATGGAAATGATGGACTCTCGATGGGCGCAACAAACCCCAGAAAGAGCAAAGCGTTTACAGAATCGTGTTTTAAGAATGATGAATAGGTAGAAGGTTAAGATGCCATTACAACCTTTAGATTTTAGACCAGGAATAAATAAAGAAAGCACCAGTTATACTTCCGAAGGCGGCTGGTTTGACGGCAACCTTGTTCGATTCCGAAAAGGTTTTGCAGAGAAAATTGGTGGCTGGCAGAAATATATTCTGTCTTCTTATGAAGGAACTGGCAGAAAGATTCATAACTGGGTAAACCTAGGCGGACTAAAGCTGTTAGGTTTAGGCACTACGTTTAAAGCGTATATCCAGGATGGTGATGTTTACAATGACATCACTCCAATTCGATCGACTACCGCAGCAGGCGATGTTACTTTTGCTGCAAGCAATGGTTCGTCAACAGTTACCATAACTGATACAGCGCATGGCGCTCAGTTAAATGATTTCGTAACTTTTTCAGGTGCAGCAAGCTTAGGCGGCAATGTTACTGCAGCAGTGCTTAATCAAGAGTATCAAATTGCTTCTGTTGCAACCGCTAATACTTACACCATAACAGCAAAAGATACATCAGGGTCCACGGTCACTGCTAACTCTAGCGACACGGGCAATGGCGGTAGTTCTACTGTCGGGACTTATCAGATTAATGTTGGCCTCGATGTGTTTGTCAGCAGCACTGGCTGGGGCGCTAATGCCTGGGGTGACAATGCCTGGGGGTCAACTGCTGCGTTGTCTGCAACTAACCAGTTACGTCTTTGGTCAATGGATAACTTTGGCGAAGATTTGGTTTTAAATCCTAGAGCTGGTGGCGTTTATTACTGGGACAACAGCAGCGGCGTAAGCGCAAGAGCAGTTCCTTTAACTTCTTTGTCTGGGGCAAATTTACCGCCTACGAAAGGTGTTCAAGTTATTGTTTCTGATGTAGATAGGCACATTCTTGTTCTAGGCGCAGATCCTATTGAGAATGGCGCAAGAAGCGGAGCTATTGATCCGTTGTTAATTGCTTTCTCTGATCAAGAAAATGCTGCTGATTGGGAGCCTAGGACCACAAATACCGCTGGATCATTACGATGTTCTGCTGGATCAGAAATTATTGGCGGCATTAGGGCTAGGCAAGAAACCTTGATATGGACTGATGTTGCGTTGTACAGCTTACAGTTTATCGGTCCGCCTTTGACGTTTGGTTTAAACCTAGTTAATGAAGGTGTAACTCTTATTGGACCAAACTGTGCGGTTAACACACCGGCTGGTATATTCTGGATGGACCGTAAAGGTTTCTATCGTTATTCCGGTACAGTCCAAAGCGTGCCATGTACTGTTCAGTCTTACGTTTACGATAATTTTAATCAGTCACAATCTTTTCAGTTCTTTGGTTTTGTGAACAAAGAATTTGACGAGGTTGGCTGGTTCTATTGTTCTTCTAGTTCAGATGTCATCGATCGATATGTCACTTATAACTACGAAGAAAACAGTTGGGCTATTGGGCAACTTTCTAGAACTGCTTGGATTGATGAAGGAATATCAGACAATCCGATTGCTGCTGGTAAAGATGGAAGCGATCCGTATCTTTACAACCATGAGATAGGCAATGACGATGATGGCTCTCCCATGACATCGGTTTATATTCAGTCTGGTGATTTCGACTTAGGTGACGGGGAAGACTTTCAGTTCATTAAACGCATGATTCCTGACGTTAATTTTAATGGTAGCGGCGGAAGTGGTCAGGAAATTAGCGCAGTGCTTAAAGTAAGAAACTATCCTGGTGATTCATTTACCACAGATCAAACCACAGCGTTTACAGGATCCACAACCAAGATAGATATGAGAGCTCGAGGGCGACAAGCTGCTTTGCGGTTTGAAGCTGAAAACGCAGGTGTTGGTTTTAGGCTGGGCCGAAATAGGTTAGACCTGCAACCTAACGGAAGACGTTAATGGGAAAGATTCTTCAAACCAATCTGCCTATTGCCTTCGAGGATAATGTAACCTCGAACACGTTTAATCGCGCCATTAGGATTCTTGAGCTTAATTTAAACGCAGTTGACGTTGACAGTACGCCTCAGTTTACGCAGACAATTATTGATGAAACCAAGTTTTCTGCTGGTGACATCATATGGAATACTACGTTAAACAAACTTCAGGTGTATAACGGAGACTCTTTTAAAACGATCTCATATGAAGATAATACATTAGTAGCAACAACCAGCGTTGGGACTGTTCAAGTTTCAACAAATGGTTCTGTATCAGTAGAGGTAGGATAATGACTAAGCTATGTGAGCGAGGTAAACGCGCAGCCAAAAACAAGTTTGATGTGTATCCATCAGCTTACGCAAATGCTTATGCCAGCAAGATTTGTGCAGGCAAGATCAAAGACCCATCCGGCACCAAGCGTAAAGACTGGGGGTCAAAGCGTATGAATAGTGGTGGGTTTGTCGCTAAAAGATACCGGATGATTGATCCGAAAGGATTTAATAGAATGAAGCCTGATAAGAGGCCAAGGACTAGGATAAGCTAATGAGCTTAAAAAAGTGGTTTGGAGATGGGCCAAAAGGCAATTGGGTTGACATTGGTGCGCCTAAAGTAGATGGCAAGTATCAGCCATGTGGACGTAAATCAACCAAGGATTCTAGTCGGGCATATCCGAAATGCGTACCCGCTGCCAAGGCTGCTAAAATGACTGCCAGTCAACGTAAGAGCGCAGTAGCAAGGAAGAGAGCCAAACCTCAAGGGGTAGGCGGCAAGCCTACCAACGTTAAGACATTCGCCTCTACAGGTGGTTTTATTATGAAGTATAATAAAGGATGCGGTGCAGTTATGCCGGACCGTAGAAAGAAGACAAGGTATAGCTAATGTTCAGACGTTATGCTCAAGAGTTTAATAGTGGTGGCGAAGTTATGCCAAAGCGGAATAAGAAAAACTTCCGCCCCACTGACAAAGGCGCAGGCATGACCCCGCGTGGCGTGGCTGCTTATCGTCGGGCCAACCCTGGCAGCAAGTTGAAAACTGCTGTTACTGGTAAAGTAAAGCCCGGCAGTAAGGCTGCGCAGCGGCGTAAGTCTTTCTGTGCTAGATCGGCAGGTCAGATGAAACAGTTTCCGAAAGCTGCAAAAGATCCCAATTCCAGATTACGCCAAGCGCGTAAGCGGTGGAGGTGTTAGCGTATGAGTGAAGCACAAGGAATTTTGGGCTTGCATGGTGCGCCTAAGATAGATTGGATTGATTATGAGGAAAGTGACTCTCTTCCTAATCGACGTTGGTATAACGAAGACGGGTCATATAGTCACAGTACCCCAGCAAACACGGATCGTAGTGGCAGAAGGATTCGGCCCCCTGGTGAGGGTGAAGGAAGTGAAGACATTATTTCTCCACCTTCGGGAATAAATCGAACTTTCGACAATCCTACAGGCAACCCGATTGACTTTGATAAGCGAAGACCTTTTCCTGAGTTCGACCCATGGGCACCCGGTCGCAGAATAACTTA
>Ga0209645_1001293_pt1 | contig 12594 bp, 17 predicted proteins | sample ETNvirenome_6_30_FD_184070 | JGI IMG/M metagenome (GOLD analysis project Ga0209645, IMG submission 184070) | Marine viral communities from the Pacific Ocean - ETNP_6_30 (SPAdes) (version 2) | ecosystem: Environmental > Aquatic > Marine > Oceanic | place: Pacific Ocean | collected 2013-06-19
CAGTCCGTTTTTCCCCAACCAAGAGACCCTGCAGCTAAGACATGTTTTTCCCTAGACTCTATTAGTTCTTTTTGATTAGGTAAAGCATCAGATGGTTCTCCGTCTGCGTCTTTAAACCCTATATATATTTCCATAACGTCCCTTTTGGTAAATCAAAATTATTTTGAGGCCCTTTTGGCATTTTAACTATAATATCAGTGTATAAATTCGTGGCGGCCTCGGCAGGGTGGTGCGCCCCCCCGTTAATCTACCTTTCCAACGATTTCCGTAAACTTGTTTTTCTTCTCAATTTTAGCACTGTTAGCACTGTTACGAGTGTATCCGCTGACACCGTCGCCAAACGCAATATTTACCTGTACATTAGCGCCAACATTCTTCCCTCGGTCGGCGTATCTGTCTCTGTCTAGTGATTTCAATCTGAATAATCTTTCTACCATGTTCTTAGGTGCTAACGCATTGGACTCACTGACTTCTTCTAATTTCATTAGCTCAACCCTGTCTAATATCTTTCTAACTTTGTTATAAGCTGTATTGAATTTTTTATCTACCTTGAGGGCTACAGCCACATCGACCGCATTGAAATTCAATGATGCGGTGCTAACGCTTCCCGATGCTATCCAATCAGTTAAGAAATCTTGCTTCCATGGGTCAAGGTTAGCGACGAGAGCATCGATATCTTTTTTGGCTACGAAATCATTGCTACGCAATATAGATTTTGAGGGTAATTTTTCTTTATTTTTCAAAAGTTCTTCTTTTCTCTTCTTCATGGCAAATATTTTAGTGGTTAACATAAAAAATATCAACTTATATTTTCTCGTCGACAAAACAGCTCTGTCTTGGTTAGCTTTCACTCTTAGATTACATAAATATGATAAATATGATAATTAGCTATTGACTTTATGGTTTGGACTAATGTAAAATATAGGGTCGGACAGCAATGAATGCTACCGATGACAAACAAAAACAATCGTCGAGAGACGCAAAACAATACAAGGAGAAACAAAGTGAAAGTAACAGAAAAAAGAAGAGAAATCAACAGACTAATCAACGAGGGCAAAATCAAAGAAGTTGGCTCTGTAACATCGAGGGCTAAGGTAGTCCGTAATCTAACGGGAGACCAATGTGATTCCATCCTCTTAGCTAGTGAGATTAATTACTCAGACTATGCTGACATTCTACATAAGGAGGGCGTAGTTTACTCAATACCGACGGGCGACGGTGCTAACACACCTAACAAGCCAAGCGGTGACGAGCCAAATTCTGATGGTGTTGACTCAGACAATACCGACGAGATTGAGGCTGGCAAACCAAGCACTGAAGTCAGTGATTTAGCTCGTGAGGAGCTAAGTGATAAATCTCATGAAAATGAGGAGCTAAGCGGTGCTAATTTCATCACTGATAAGGGCATGCTTTCCCCATCGGATACAGCAAAGAAAATTGGTTTAAATGCTGTTAGAAATGTAGTGATAGGTCAAGCTCATGTTATGGATACTATCATCGCTAACCAAAAAGACCATGCGGTGCTAATCAAAAAAGCCATGGAAAATACAGGCGTATCCAACATGGAAATTAAAGTCGGTACTATCGACAAGCCTAAGACTATCGAGGGTGTACATCATCATCCAAAGTTTGCTGAAATAGTCGAGAAATTACAGCTAAACGCTGACCAATGTGTGTACCTTTGTGGAGGAGCGGGAGCGGGTAAAACTACTCTAGCTAAACAGGTGTCTGAAGCTATGGATTTAGACTTTGGATTTCTATCCTGTACTGAGGGTATGTCTGAAGCTCATCTACTAGGTAGAATGTTATTCGACGGGCAATATGTACAGTCTGAATTTATTAGATTGTATGAGAATGGCGGAGTCTTCTTATTAGACGAGATGGATGCCATGGACAGCAATGTTGCTGTGGTTATAAACTCAGCGCTTGCTAACGGTCACGTTTCAGTACCAAATAGAAGAGAAAACCCAACAGCTCTAAGACATGAAAACTTCTACGTTATCGGAGCGGGTAATACTTGGGGTACAGGTCAAGGTTCGAACGTGTACAGCGGTAGAAATAAGCTTGATTCAGCTACGCTAGATAGATTTTGGGGCGTAGAGTTTGATTATGATAAAAAGCTTGAAAGAAAGCTGTCTGTATGTCCTAAAATGTACAAAGCTCTTAACCTGTTACGTAAGAGAGTTGCAAGCTATGGATTAAATAGAATAGTTGGTACTCGTAGATATGTTGATGCGGGTCGTATCCATGCTAACGGTAAGGATGTGAGATATCTTCTAGACCATGTCACTACAGGGTGGACTACTGAGGAAATCAACAAAGTTAGCATCGACGACATAGCTATTACAGTGGAAGAGTATTATAACAGGGAGGGCAAATAACCATGAAGAGATTGACAGAAAAGTTATTAACTCATCCGTCGGAAACGGGCGAGTTTATCGAGGTTGCCGATAAGCATATTTATGTTGCCAAAGGTGTTGATACTCGAGTTGTTAGCACCAAGAACGGGAAGAAACTTCCTGTTAGAAAAGATGCGAAGAACAAAAATAGAAATCTTAGAATGCTTAAGAAGTTCGAGTTTAATTCTCAGAATGAGATGCACGAATTTGCTAAGGATATGGACGAGCCATTAATGAAAGATGTTCAACGTATACCATGGAGAACCCACTCTTTGGAAGCTACAGGAAGAGGGATATTTTACAACATCTATACTATGTATGATAGAGATGACTCTTGGGCGTTTGGCAACGATAGAGAAAGCGACAACGCTGACAAGGTTGACAATCTATTGCGTGATGGTAGAGCTACCAAGAGCGTTCAGAGAATCATCAGAAAGACTATTAAGGACGTTAAGCTAGAGGGTATTGATACCATGCTAACAGAGCGTTTCGAGTCAGTTAAGCGTAAGCGTGTATGGTCTGATGATGGCTCTGAGCTTGACATCGACAGGGTTATGTGTGGAGACCCAAATCATTGGGTAAAATCTAAGCGTAACGGTAAGAAGAGAGTCATCAGAATTGGCGTGAACATGTCAGCATCGGGTGGCAACAAAGCTAAGACGTTTGGCCAAAATGTAGCGTTAGCATACCTAGCCAGCGAACAGCTAGAAACTCTTGGCTATGGCGTGGAGATTGTAGCACTTAGCTGTGCTTACGCATCGGGTCGTAATACCCTAAATATGAACGATGATGAGAATGCTTATACTTTCCCACTTAAGCGCTCTACTGAGCCAACTGATATTAATCGTGTCGGTTCGATAGGGTTACCATCGCTACTTAGATACTATGGTTTTAGGGTCGGTTCAGCACTATTTAGGCAAGATAATGGTATGTGCCTGTCAACATCTAAAGAAATGAAAGGTTTCCTAAATATCGATGTTTTAATCGAAACAACGTGGTCCATGGAAGCCAAAGAACAAGCAACTAGAATAATGAAAAACATCTCAGAAATAATTGAGGGAGGAGAATAAAATGGCAAAGAAAAATAAAATAAAACATTTCCACACTAACAAGGTTACCCACCTTAGCACAGCGGAAGAGAAACCGACCATCGGAGAGTTACAAGAGATGGTCGGGGGTCACATTCAGCTAGTTTTCGATAGCAGTGAGTTAGCACTACAGATTATTGCAGATGATGATGGTAAGCTTAAGGGTAAAAGTATGAACGATGAAGCTACTCTAGAGTGGTACAGACTTTTATCTCTAGATAAGGATAAATCTTGGTACAGCTATGAAGAGTTTGTCAGTCAAGTGGATTGGTTAGCAGGGGATGTTGTTTTCTTGCACAAAGATGCAATGCTAGATTAAATCGAAATGCTGAACGTAGTGATACGTGCAGTATTTAGTGTAGGTTGGGAACCTTGCTACTGATGAGATAACCCAATACAATCGTAAACAAGGAGAAAAACGATGAAAAAGAAAAAAGCGAGCAACAGCTCGATACAAATAGCAACAGATATAAAAAACGGTAAATTAGAGACTACCAAGGTCGATGTGAAAGTTGGCTCTAAGTTTCTTATCCCAATCATTCCGAGAATTATATCTCTAAGGACATCTATCCTATTAAATCAAACTCATGTAGAATCTCTTAATCATTTAAAAGATTTTACCAAAGAAAGCAAAGAAGCTGTTATAGCTATATCACAGCTTATTGATGTGATACAGATAAAAGAGTCTATTGATGTTATGAAGCTCTATAAGCATCTTTATAAAGAATATCCAGCTTTAGAGGGTTATGGCTTAGGGTTTAATAAAAGTTATTCAGCTGTAAAGATAATGGACCCTAGTGAGTGCGTAACCGATGATGGCGATGAAGCAAGCTTCACTGTTGAAGATATCCAAAAAGATATTGACACAGCGATGGCGTATGTTGAAAGCAGAAGCGGGATGACTAAGGACAAGAGGGAAAAGATGGGTAAACATCTTAAAGAGCTTGAGGTGCTAAACATGTCGCAAAATGACAAGATGAACATAGCTGAAATGATGGCTGAGTCTGACATTATAATGGAGATGCACAAGGCGGGTAAAAGTATAACCAAAGAACAGCTAGGTAAAATGAAAGCTAGTAAAGCCTTGCTAGACCAACTGTTAGCACATGTTAAAGAGGAAGGAGCGGTAGCTTAATGAAACTAAGAAAAGCACAAGGTTCTCTTTATTCAATCTTGCTAATATCTTACGTTGACCATAAAGACCATGGTTATGATGCGCCAAGCGTTGACAAACAGGTCGTAGTCAATACCGTTAGCAAGGTAATCAGCGTAATAAATCATCTCGGGGAAATGGAGGGTTTCACTCTTCCCCATGAAGAAAAGTTACGTGCTAACCTAGCTCAATCAATGCCTAGCTACAGATACAAAACAGAATCTAGCTCGGGTATAACCTACGAGATTCATGTCAAACAACATGCCATTTCTGTGGGTGTAACTATTAACGCTAACGTACAAGACGAAGTGGACATTGTTGAATGTCCACCGTTTTAGGAGGTACAACAAATGGTAGAATGCTCAATATGTGGCACATCTATCGAGAAAGATGCTAACGGGTTCTACGGACACAATCCCGAACCCGTTAGTGACGGTAGGTGTTGTAATACTTGTAATGATGAGGTAGTGATTCGTTACAGAATAATGCTGGCAACAAGAAAGGATAAATAAATGAATGAGTTTATTGCTTTACTAGAAGAACATTTCAGTTTGCACGATGCTGACCAAATCTATAACCTGTTGGCAGAGTTCTCAAAAGTTGATACAAACTGTGGGGAAATAACCTTTAACGATTGGTTAAGAGAAAGGAAAAATAAATGAAAGTGATGGCGGGTATTATAAAAAGAGTCAAAGGAACATCTAGAAAATGGATTCATACTGAATGTTTCGGTGCTAATAATACTAAATCAAAACCTGTAACTATTAAAAAAAAGCTAGTGGTCGATGGCAAGGTTTGGGATAAAGGTCAGAAAGTGGAGGATAAATAAATGGCGACTAAAAACTACAATCCTGTGCGTGATATCTATTACTATTTTAAAGTACCTAGGTATCTGTGGAGCAAGTTTAAATCTATATGCTCACGCAAAGGTAAATCTATGCGGGATATTTTACAACAATTAGTTGAAGCTTATGTTGATGCTAATGATAAATAAACTTGCATAGCGTGCAATTAAAACCCAGGTGTTACAGCCTGGGTTTTTTTTATATTAGCATATCACCTTCAAGTTGTTCTTTAAGTGATTCCAAAGAATTAGCAACATAAACGTAAGCACCTTTCTCTCTTTTTTCTTCTAACCATTCAAGCTGAAGCTTTGATGCTTTATTAGCACCACGCTTAACTTCTACAGCAAAGAACTTACCTGTGTTTGTGCAACCAACAATATCAGCAATACCGCTTCGGTTATAAAGTCCCGAGGTTATCACATCAACAGAAAACCCATGCTTTCTTAGCCATGCCAATATTCGTTTTTGTATTTCTTTTTCAAGTGGCAGGGCTTTCTTTTTCTTCCCAATAACAATACCAGCTTTATTCATTTTCTTCATTGTTTTTAAATCCCACATTAGCTTATTCCTATTCCATGAAATTTTACATAAAGTTGCAACTTAAAATCAGCTTCTTCTTTTGAATCACAATCTTTAATGTAATCGTGAAAGAAATCTATATTGAAGATAGGAATATCCCCATCCCAATAACATTTACCTCTATGCAATCCTATCATGCTAACACCCTCACAATGAGGGTTCAGGTAAGTGATTCCTTTATCAGTGTTTATAATATCATTTCTGTCAACTACCAAAAACTCAGGGTCTTTCATATCCAAGCTAACACCCCAACTAATAGCTTCCTGACTCATTTTAGCATACCCACGCTTCCACTTATCAATATTCTTCTTCAAATCATCCATCTTCATTGTCTTATATTCACTCTCTAACCATCGGGTAAACTTCTTAAATAGTTTCCACTCTTCAGTAGACCAAAAAGATTGACTCATTAACCTACCCCGCCAATCTCAGACAATACAGCCTCTGCAATCTTAGCAAACGGTGAATTATCTCTTTCTTTAATTTCCGTTAGCACTTGGGTAGCCATAGATAATCGTTTTTCCAGTATATCTATATGGTCGTTTAGTTCTTGAATATATCTTTCATACATTTCTATTTCACTCATTTTACACCTCTTTTCTTTGTTACCTTTGTTACCACTCTGTTACCACACAGTGGTCCCACGTAACTTTCTTATTTTAAAAAGACTTAGCGTGATTGTTACCATGTTACCACTTTTAGAGAGCTAAAAATGAAAGCGAAAAACAAAAAAAACTCTCTATATATATGGTTAAAATAGCGGTAACAACGGTAACAATCATCAATTTTCAATGTAACTTCCTTTATTTTATATAACTTGCATGGGACCAAAAAATGGTAACAAAATGGTAACAATCTTAATTTGTTACCAATAAATAGGCACAATACAATGCAAAACCAAAAACAATTACCCATAAATACCAAATAATTGTTGCTAATCTTGCTCTTCTTTTTTCACTATTAATCAGTGCATCTATTAAACTAGGTCTATATTTTTCCATTATTTCCCCTTTTTGTTTGGTCTCTGTAAGTTAGCATTTGATAGAGCCACCAGCATTTACCATTGTTAGTGGCCTTTAAGATTATATTCTTTCTTCTATCAAAGTTTCGTTTATGCCTTGTCATCATTCTACAATCCTCTTAGCTCTAAGTTTTTCTAAATCTAAAACCCTAACTTTTCTTTGAACGGTATTCAAATCATCATCGTCGTCCATTCTTACATTCTTGCTAGATACATAATAAACCATCTTACCTAGCTGTTTAACGAACTCGTTATGAGATATAATTTCCCCATCAAAAGAGGTTTCTCTCGCCCACTTCTTAAACACAGGATAAACTGTAGGCGTATGTATATAAACTTCATCTAAATCCTCATTAATCTTAACGCAATGTCCATTAATTAGATTAGATTGCTTCATAACAAATATACCCTCTAAAATATTATCCACAGCAGAACGAGTGTCGCCACTAATAGTTTGAGCTTCCATCTGATTGTCAGTGATTATCTTTTTAAGATTAGTTACATCAACTTTAACACCCATGCTAACGTAAAACTTCTCTAGTATATCTAAACCAGAGTTTATCATTGCAATATTGTTTCTTACCCTGCCCGACGGAACTAAATTATCTTTATATATCTTAAACAGCTCATCATCAGACAGTGTTAATGTATAATTAAGTAAAGCATTCCCTAGTTTAGTTAGAGGCAACTTACAAAGCTCAAGAAATCCATCTAAGAACTTGCTACCCTCAGCCTTGCTAACGAAAACATCAGCAGACCTCTCTCTAAGAGCTGGCTCTTCAAATCCACTCTCACCAATCACAACAGCGGGTGCAAATATTTTAAACTCTTTCGTGCTAAGGTCTTTCTGACCTCTCATAGAACTCTCATTATCATACAATCCTCTAATCATCTTAGAAATCATCTTAATCTTAGAGTTATCGAACAGAGCGGGTTTGTACTCATCATAGACTAGAGGAAACATATTCGAGGAAGAGCCGAGTGCGGTAAAGGCGAAACTAGTTATGTCGTCAACCCTCAACATCGGTGCGATGTCGCCAAAAAAGGGCTGTATAACGTGCCTTGCTGTCTCTGATTTTCCACTACCCGCCTGTCCGTGTATCATTAAAACGGGGAACCTTATGCTGTGCGATTCGTATAAGCGTTGCTTTAAAAATAAAGCACACATCCATCCAACGATAGTCGCACAAACATTTAGTTCATTAAACTTAAACAGATATTTTCTTATCTCTAATAATTCTTTCTTTGTTATTTTAGCATCAGGTGTGTAAATGATTTCTTTCTTAACACTAGGATTAAAATATATATAATCACTCTGTTTTCCATTAACATCCCACACATTTTGCTGTGTTAGCACCATCCAATTACCTGATATTTTATTCTTAATCATTCCTATCATATCGACACCTTGAACAGATGGTAATTTAGGATAGTGTTGGTTTAGATAATCTAACACTCTAGTTAGCTCGTTTTCTGAACCGTACCACAACAGTTTATGATATAAAGACATTATATTTCTTTTAAATGCTGGCAAACTAGATAAATCCCCAGCGTCAAAGCTAACATCTTTTATAACCTTATCTTCAGCTATAATATTCCAAACTCTACTAATATTATCGCCAATCTTAACTATCCTCACAGGTTCAGCTGTCCACGTGCTAAGTTCTTTATCCCCCGACTTCTTGCTACCTATAGCATAATATCTACCATGCTGTTCATATATAGGTGAGGATATATTTTTAGATTTTATACCCGCCACAGCAGGGGATTTATAAGGGACATTAACCTTTTCATCAAAGTTTGTATTCTTACAAACCCAATTATAAGTAATAGGTTTCATTCCCTCACACGCTAATATCTTTTGATTAGTAGCGTTTCTATCGTATCTATTGGGGTCTAGAGAAGATATATCATGTATTGCTTTAACCCCCTCATCGCCAAAAGGTATCAAATTAGTAATCAATGCTATCCAAGCATTATAGTCAACACTTTTAGGGTTATCCTTACACCACTTAATAAATTGGTCATTTAGCACAGATATGATACCATCCTCAGCATACTCATATTCTATATTGTCATACTCATATACAGCAGATGCCTCTACAGAATTTAACAGTTCCCATTTATCTAACACTGCATCAACGTATTCTAATGAGTGTGGCTGTACCTCTGTCAAAAATATATCTAGGTCATCTTCTGTATTTGACAACTTACCATCATTAATAACAAAATAAGTTCCTTTATCTATCCAATGAGCAGAAAAAGGCATGTGTATTAAATTACCAAACCCTTTAGATGTCTCATACAATCTGTCTTGTGATGGAAAGAATCTGTCCATAGATGATAACTTATCAGCACCACATGCTAACAAAAAGCCACCCATAAACCTTCTAGCTTTCCATGAATCTATTTCTTCTTCAAAAAACACCCAGACATGCGCACCAGAACCAGACTTGCTAACTTCCACGTAGTAATAAATACCAACTTCTTCAGCAAAATCTTTCATCCGTGCTAATGCTTCTTCTGTTTCTTTTCTCTCTTGCTCAGAGTGATAATCAAAATCAGCAGAAATCCATTTTGTTTTATTACCCTCTAGTAATGGGTAAATACCAACGCCTAAAAAGTCTTTCTCTGTTATGTGTTTTGTGAGTAAATCTAATGTGTAGTTTTTCTTAATTGAACGGTAAGCATATCTCTTGCTTCTCGTGTCAAAGTAACATTCCGCATAAACATCTCGTCTACTGTGGAAGAGGTTATATAATTTTTTTATTTTCGCTTTCATTTAATCCCCTGTTTATGATTAGAGAGAGACTACGCTTTAAGTGAATGGTAGTTTTAGCCACAACTCTCTCTAACCCATTATTACTAGTAGTTTACTTTGTCGCCATCAAACTCTTCAGCGCCATGGTCCTTATCCATATCGGAAGAAGACACTGTGGTTTGACCTGTACTTTGCCAAAGGTCCAGTGCTAACGCAGCATTCTCTTCGTCAACCATTTGTTTTGGTTGAGCTTTAGCTTGTATTACATGATACTTATTACCATTCTTCTCTTCCTGTACAGAGAAAAACTTAAACCAACTTCTCCAAGATGGTCTCATAAACATCAAGTTAGCATTTAGAGATTTAGCATACTTAGCAGAACTACCTTTAAAGGTAACCATGCTAGGTATAGTAGAACCTTTAGGTAAAACTAAATAATGATAACTCTTTACAGCATGAGTTCCATCATCAGTCCATCTAAACTCTGATGGATTTATCTGACTTCCATCATCATCCCAATGTACACCATCTCTACTATATCTAACAACCTCTTTACGACCATCTTTATCTTTCTCACCATATTTTCTAGCAGTCGTATAATATCGTATAATAGCACCCTCAAAAGAACCCTCATAAACATCACCTGTTACAGGATTCACAAACATTCCCGCTCTCACATTTTCGCCCTCAAACTCTGGCATATCACTCATCTTTTGCCATAATAAGATTGATGGTATTTTTATGTCGCTTCTATCAATGTCCATTGAGTAATCATCGGGTATTGTCATAACGATATCATTATTGTTAACTCCATTTTTAACTACTTCAGCTTTTTTAGCCATTTTATTCTCCTTTATCTTTTTCTTATTGTTACTTTGTCAAACGTGTAAAAATCAGCACTTTTAGGTTCAGGTATTTCGCCATCCATAATCATTCTATACATTTCTTTGACACCTGTTAAATTAACCTGTTTTCTCAGTGCAAACTCTAACCCGTTTCTTATGCAGTATCTCTGAAAACTATCATAGTCTTCAACCTTAACACCAACTGACTTAGTTTTATAAACCCAAGCAGTATTAGGCACAGAAATAGTTTCACTCTTTTCTTCGCCCTCTTCAATGCTAAGATGCTCTGCAATCTTATCCTGAATTTCTTTCATCCTACCTTTAAAAGGTTTAAGTTCAAGCTCTACCATATCTACCTTATCCTTGCACTCTCTCCACAGTGCTAACAAAGATTTAATATCATTAGGCAGGTCCCCGTGCAAATCGTGCATAGTAATAGTAACCTTACCCTCATCCTTGCTAACTCTTTTTTTTGGTGATTTATCTTTTATTCCCATTATTTCTCCTTTTTTGTTTGTATCTCTTCTATCATCTCATACAACATATCATTTAACCCTTGCTTTTTAGTAACCGCTCGATATATCTTTTTATCGATTGTGTCTTGCGCAATCATATAAATGTAGTTGCAATTTTTTGTTTGTCCAATTCTATGTATTCTTTCTTGACTTTGATATAAATCATCTAAACTGTATGTTAAACTATAATATATAACATTATTAGAGTTTGTAAATGTCAAACCATATTTAGATGCTTGCATGTTAGCAAATAAAATCCTTGAATCACCAGATTTAAATCTTTGTATGTTTTCCTCTTGCTCTGCAGTTTTTTGGTTCCCTATAATATAACTCTCATTAGGGTAATGCTCTTTAAATATTTCTATCTCACCTTGATAACTACAAAATACTATTACCTGTTCATCAATCAATTCTCCCTCAAGCATAGATTGTAGCTCTGTAAGCTTTTGATTATGTAACCTCTTAGTAACACGTTTACCATCTTCTTCTGTATATATAAAACCACTCGCTATTTGTTGTAGCTTTTGTATTTTAGCACCAGCATTAACAGCTGTTATAGTCCCCTCTGCCAACTCTAAATAGAACTCTTTTTCCATTTTTTTATAGTCCTTACGCTGCGCTGGACTCATGCTAACCTCTCTTAGCACGTGCGATTTATTTGGCAAGTCAAGACATTCACTCTTTTTATGTCTCATAACTAGACGCTCTATAATCTTAGTTATCTTTTCTTCAGATTTGCTCTTAGGTTTCCATTCACTATTCATATAAGAAAATGGGTCTGGTGTAAAATACCTACTTCTAAATTGATAGAAAGATTTACCTAGTACACCATTCTCCAATATATTAAAAGGTGCGTATATTTCCATAAGATTGTTAGGTGTAATAAGTCCAGATATGATAACCTTATGCTCTATATGCTTAGAAAGCTCAGTAATATTTCTTGTCCATTGAGCATTTGGGTTTTTAAGTTTAACAGCTTCATCACATATTAGCATATCAAAATGTCCCTCTGGAATCTGAAACCCTTGATTCATAGTTTCATAATTAGTTACAAAGATATGAGCATCTTCCTCAAATGCTTTTAATTTCTGCTGTCTAGTCCCTACTACAGGAATAGCAATCAATCCAGGAAATGCTTTCTCACAATCAGCAATCCAACCCGACATTATAATACTCTTAGGTGCAACAACCAAAACTCGTATCTCACCTTTCTTCTTGTAAAACAACTCTTGAACAACAGCAAGTGTTGCTATAGTTTTGCCAGTTCCACAATCAGATAAGTCCGCATACTGCTTTCTAACACTACCAAATGCTAACGTCTTTTTTTGATGGTTATATAAACCATCATAACTTTCTTCTATAGGAATATCATTTATATCTGCGTTCTT
>Ga0209645_1001294_pt1 | contig 12590 bp, 19 predicted proteins | sample ETNvirenome_6_30_FD_184070 | JGI IMG/M metagenome (GOLD analysis project Ga0209645, IMG submission 184070) | Marine viral communities from the Pacific Ocean - ETNP_6_30 (SPAdes) (version 2) | ecosystem: Environmental > Aquatic > Marine > Oceanic | place: Pacific Ocean | collected 2013-06-19
TCCGCCTGTGATGATGTCGATAGACTCAATTCCATTTGCTTTGAGTGTTTCATAATTTAACTCCTTTATATCTTCAAATTGTTTAACATGAGGCCATTGTTGCTTTAAAACTTTTCTACAATATTTATCAATATCACAGAATGCAACTGTTTCAAAACCACCAGTGGCTTCCAGTCCAAGACTGAAGCCACCGATACCACTAAATAAATCTAAATGTTTATACATTGTGATTTCTTCCTAAACGAAGAACACCTTCTATTTCATAATTGATATTAAATCTTGTGAAGTATGTATGTTTTGCAATTCTTTTTGCTTCATCAACATCATCTGTTGCAAAAGTAAAAATTTTATTAAGAATTTTATCTCCGTCTTTTAAAACAAATTTAAAATCCCACCACTTAATATTTGATTCTGTCATATGACCTCCTTTTTAATTAATAATACATTATAACATGTTATAACTAAAAAGTCAAGTCGCCTAAAATGGCACTTCATCCTCTTGATCCTTTGTTGGTAATGGTTCACTATCAAATTCGAATGCTGGCATATACCAAAGATGTTCTAATGCACCTTTAACTCTTTTCTTTTTACTGCCTCCATCTAACTCTCTGATACGACCACAAATTTGTGTTTCATTATACTCAGTAAATTTTCTTGATTTTAAAAACGTCTCCAGGGCACTTAGTGTAAACCAAGAAACATCATCTTTGTCCGTGTAAACTTTATCAATTAAAACTTCATCCACGGATAATGCTTCACCATTTTCACGCATAAACGAACGAAGATGTTCATCAAATCGTCCTTGTTTAGTAATTTCTTTTGGCATTGGAATGATGTCACAATTTTCTAATAAAAAATTTACTTTAGCTGACCAGTCAACTTCTTTCATGCGTGGTGGCAGCTCTGTTAAAACATCCATACATTTTTTTCTAAATTTATTTTGATCGTACAATGTATCGGTATCAAGTTCGATACGTTTACCGTCAACGTTTAAAAACCATACAGGTTCATCACTCTCCAATTTTGATAGATCTGTTAGCTGATGTTGATAAGCAGAACCAATACCATGTTTACGTAATTTACACTGCACGGGATTACATACCGAACACATGGGTTGATCTTTACATTTGTATTGATAATCTTGTTTTTCAAATTGTTTAATAATTTTATTTACTTGTTCGATAGATAGTTCTGGCGAAAAGTATTGATAATTAAATTTTCCAATTTTCGTTTTCCAACTATCTGGAAAAGCTTTTTTTGCATACACAGCGTATTGAAACAATGCATTGTCTCTACCGCCCTCTGATATTCCCATTGCCATAAGTGTTTGTAAACAAGGAGGACCATCATCTAATTCTTTATTTATTTCTCTCTTTGCCTTTTTTCTGACTAATTGATCTTTTGTAATAGCTATTTTTTCTGCATTATCTAAAAATTCTTCGACGGTAAGACTAGAACCATCCTCGGCAAAAGCATAGCGAAAAGATTCATCTCCACCAAAGTAAGGAAGATTTAAAAAATTACCAACGTCGCCACGTTCGGTGTTTAAACTTATTTGCTTAGGAAAAACTTCCGTGTTTGCATGACCGAGATCCGCGGACCATTCTATTAATTTTGCTCGAACTAATTTAGCTGGAACAAACTCTTGTAAAAAAACAAAGATATGAGCCCCACCACTTTTTGACCGACAAACAATTAAAGGTAATTCTAATTTTTTGATTTCTTCGACAATAGATTGGTGATCAATCGGATAGGTGTCAACATCAATGCAGCCCCAACGACAACTACTATCATCGGTGATAGGCACAATGCCAAGACTAGGGTCTTTACCCAGTAAATGATTTTCCCAAAGAGTGTCAGTAACAGGTGCTTTTTTGATAAATGCTTTGCCACCTTTTTTTCCTTTTTCGTCGAGATCACCCGCCACATATTGACCGTGAGCTCTTTCTAAACCTGTAAATAATTTTTTAAATTTTTCAAACATTTGCGACCCCTTGTGAGTGAACGATGCTTAGGCGCGAAAACATTTAATGAAACGGCGAAGCTACACATCATGTTCTTCAACTGCCTAAGCATTATCCACGGCGCAAGTAACCAACAGTACACAAAGAGGTCATCACTTTATTTTTACTATCAATCACTTACGAACTATTCCTTAAAACTTTACACCTGTAACTTCATCTTTTTCTTCAGCAGGTGTAACATCAACCATTGCCTCTTGATTAGATCCTTGATCTTCATCATGATCGGCTGCAATACCAACATCTCCACTTTGGAAAGATTTAGCAAAGCTAATGCACTGTTCTAAGGTATCCTTATTCTGAACCATACCCTCTCTTTCGATAACCCATCCATGAACGGGATTACCACCAGATGACTCAAGGGTAGAGGTCAATTTATAAATGAAACTATAGCTTGGTGGATTTTGTATAACTCTCTCACCAACTTTTAGAATTGCAGTCTTTTGCATATACAACCACATTCTACTTTTTTTCATTTGAGAAACTTTCATAGTAATTAAAGCTTTTGATAATGGTAAATCATCTTCATCTAAAACAACGACTAAATGATTTGCCACTTCATCGACATAATTACCATTCGGTAAATAATTTAAATTATCATTAGGATCTCTTTTTGTCTTTGACATTATGTCAGATGTTGCTGGATGCACGTTAACAGGTGCCTTACTAGTCCCTTGTCCTCGCTTTTCCCATTCAACATAATTACGATAGAATTCACAAGGTATAACTCTAATTCCTGTTTCACCATCATAAGTTTCTTTGTTTGCTTTATTGATAATGTTTCCAGGTCTATTATTTTTAACCGTCTTATCACTAACCTCTGGTGACATTGGTTGTAAAATTTGAAACCTAGGTATTAATATATCTTGCGTGGTAACATTACTTAATCCGTCACCAAGATTTTGCACTATCAAATCTAATGCATCATCATTTACAGCTACTTCAGTATTCTTTTTTGTAGCTACTTGATTTTTAGCCATTCGACCTCCTATTTATTTTTTATCTTTACGTTGTGATAACGAAAGATCCCAAACGTTTCCTCAGGGAAAGTTTTACCTTCCTTAGCAAACTGTTCGATTGTCTCTCTGCACCATGCATCGAGAGTATTCCAAGCTACGCCTTGCTTCTCTTGAGGAACAAGACCTTTACTAATTAAAAATTTACGAAACTGTTCTGCATCTTCATCTTGTCCTTTTGCGAATTGCATTTTGATTTCGTTTTTAATTAGATCACCAGCGCCTAGTGACCGTATGAACTCGTAAGCTTTTTGTGTGTTTTCTCTTTTGATATTTGCACGTAATTTTTCATCGTATTCAACTACGCTACCATCAACTAATTTTAATGATGTTAAATTTTTTTCTTTTAAGTATGTGCCAATTGTTGCACTTAAATTTTGTATTTCTTGATTTGCTTCTTCCGCAGCTTTTTCATGTAATGATTTTTGTTCTCTTTTTTCTACAAGCTTTTTACAAAGAGCTCCAATGTCTGATAACCCTTCTCCATCTAAATCTTTTAACTTTTGATCAACAGCTTGCTCTTCAAGTGTGTTTAATATTGAATCTAAATCTTTGGGCATCGTAACTCCTCTTTGTTATGTTGCAGCTAACAACAATAACTCCTTTACAATAAGTAATATTACTTTGTCAACAAAAGAAAAAGGCTAGGCTCTCGGGAGGAAAGTCTAGCCTAATTTCTTTAGCCTTGATTTGGCCGAAAGGAGTTACATAAAATGTGAATCAAACCAAATCTTTTTACATTTAGTTGTTTTTTCTGCATTTTACAACTATAAAGGCATTATGGAGTTACAATATCGTTTTCGAACGAAGCCTTTTGATCATCAGAAAAAAGCGTTATCGCAGTCATGGAACCGTGATAGCTTTGCTTATTTCATGGAAATGGGTACTGGAAAATCAAAGGTTCTCATTGATAATATTTGTTTATTATATTTAACAAATAAAATTAAAGGTGCTTTAGTGGTAGCACCAAAAGGGGTGTATCGTAACTGGGAAGTAGAACAAATCCCCGCACACCTGTCTCCACTGATTGAAGATTATTATGTATATTCCTGGACACCTTCGCCAACAATAAAAGAAAAAAATAAATTAAAACAATTATATGCGAACGGTACAAAGAATTTAAAAATTTTTTTAATGAACGTTGAAGCTTTTTCTACTGTTAAAGGAAGAAAAGAAGCGGAACGTTTTTTACAAGTATATCCAAGTATTTTTGCTATAGATGAAAGTACCACGATAAAAAATCCAAAAGCAGCACGAACCAAAAACATTTTAAAAATAGGTCAATTGGCTAAGTACCGTCGGATCCTGACTGGTTCGCCCGTGACCCGCAGTCCGCTTGATTTGTTTTCTCAATGTTATTTCTTGGACCCAAAACATTTACAGCAGCCAAGCTATTGGTCATTTAAAAATAAATATTGTGTCATGGAAACAGGTTATGCATCTGATTACACCTATCAAAAAGTTTTGGGGTATCAACGCTTAAGTGAACTTACAGGCTTACTCGGTGCATTTTCTTTTCGTGTAAAAAAAGATGAGTGTTTAGATCTTCCTCCAAAAACATTTGTTACCAGGGAAGTGCAAATGAATAAAACACAAACCGATGCTTACCTACAAATGCAAGCAATGCAAATTGCAAGATTAGACTCAGGAGAAGAGACAACGGCTGTTGCAAAATTAACAATGATGTTACGGCTGCATCAAATCGCTTGTGGATTTCTTGTTACGGATGATGAAAAGATTGTTGACTTGCATGATGAGAAAGGAATGATACCACGTCTTGAAATTTTATTAGATTGTTTAGATGAGATTGATGGTAAAGTTATTATCTGGGCAAACTATCGTCACAACATTGAACACATTGTAAAAGCAATTACAAAAAAGTATGACAATCATTCTATTGTTGAATCTTTTTATGGTGGCACCAAAGATAAAGATAGAACAGCGATCATTGAAAAATTTAAAGATCCTAACTCTGAGCTGCAATACTTGGTGGCCAATCCAAAGACAGGTGGCTACGGATTAAACTTAACCGTATCAAAAACAATTATTTATTATTCGAACAATTATGATCTTGAGGTTCGAATTCAATCGGAGGATCGTATCCATCGATATGGTCAAGATCAAAAAACATTGTATATTGACCTACAATGTCGAGGCACTGTGGATGAACATATCGTCTCAAATTTGGTTGGAAAAGTCAAGATTTCCAACAAAGTTTTAAATGAACAATACCATGATTGGATAAAAGTTTTAAAAAAGTCTTGAACGAATATTATAAATAGTTATATGTAGTTATAGGTTAGCATAGCGTGAGCCACATGTCCGACTGAACAAGCCGAATTGTGGGGGTAGATATACCACCGAGTTGCTAACCTAGGGGATTATTCCCAGAAAGGAGTTACATATGATGTTACACGGAATTGTGGCAATGTTATTAATCATGGGGATAATCCTCTATCGAAACACGATGTTCTTTGCATTGTTGTTTGGCTTATGGATCGTTTGGAGTAGGGGAGGCCTCGAATGGTTGTTATAAGTTGGCAGTCAGGAATTAATTCAATACGTCCAGGTCCAACGGTTGATTACAAACCATTACCAATGACGGAAGAATTATTTTTGCGACGCCAGCAGCATCTAATCAATGCGATGCTTAGTGCAGATGATATTCAATTTAGAATAATGTTTTATTGGAAACTAATAGAGTTGATGCGCCGTGTCCCGTGAACAAGATAAAATTAATCCGTCTTATTACAGAAAAAAGATTGAGGTCACTGATTTTATCATTGAGTACGAGATGAATTTTTTGGAGGGTAATATTATTAAGTATGTTACTCGCTACAAAGATAAGAATGGCATTGAAGATTTAAAAAAAGCTAAATGGTATTTAAACAAACTTATTAAACAAAAGGAGAAAAATGAAACTTGAAAGAAGACATTGGAGCTCACCCTACTCGACGGTAGCCGTGAAGCATGATGTGCATGCACGATTAAAAAAATTAGCGAAGAAAAGATACCAGTCAATTACAAAATTAATTGAATGGCTTGTTGATCATGAGGAGCAGCGAGAAAAAAGTGGAAAAAGAAGAGGTATCGTTGAATGATAAAAGTTTATTTGTTTATGGCAGTTTTTTACTTTGTGCGTTTATATTACACGTCAATACGTAAAAAACCTTACAAGACGTTAGTATTTTTTGTACGATTTGCGCCTGATGATGTGCGCAGGCAGTTCATGAAAAAATTGTTTTTTAGGAATAATGAGATCTATGAACTTTTTAACAAATTTGTTGAGGAGGTTAAATGAGTAATTTTATGTTTTGGCATTTTGTTGCCATCATTGGTGTATTTGTTCTAGGATATCTTTTAGGGGGATGGCGCATGAGACGATTATATGAGGTTCGCCTGGAAGAGGAATATAATAGAGGATTATCGGAGGGTAAAGACCCAGAATGGCTCGCAAGAAAAAATCTTTAGAAGATAGAATTCGTGATGCGTATGCAAAAGCTAGTAAAAAAGCCGTACGGGAGCCCCGTACGTGGCGCGAGGTAGCTGATCGCATGTACTGGGAGAGACTAAGAAAAATATTATGGAGGCGATATGAAGTTAGAGGACTTGAAAAAGAAAACGTGTCCCGTGTGCCACGGTAATGGGTATATACGTCTTGCGTTCGAAGGTGAAAGTGCGACGCAGCGATGTCAAACATGCGAAAGCCAAGGAGAAATTTGGGTTCAACGTGTTTCAGGAACCGTGGTGGAAGGAGAGGAAGAAAAGAAGCAAATTCATTGAACCGTGTCCCGTGGTCCGTGTGCAACAAGGAAAACCTATACCTTTTTAATAATTTAATATAAAATTACATTGTAGACGGGGGTTTTATTCTTTTTCACCTCGTCTACATTATAAGTTATTGTGTATTTGTAATATTTCAGATATACAATTAAGACTGTTATTCGGCTGAACCGATATGGTGGCCAAGGAGCAGTTTATGAGTGATCGAAATCAAAAAGATGTTTTGTTGGAAGCACAAGAAAACGTTATTGATTGCTTATTGGAGGGCTTACCATCTACAGATTTTTCCTCCAGGTGTGCCCTCCTAATTAACGATTTTAAATTTATAAATCAAAAAGCAGCTTCAGAATATATTAACAAAAAATTAAAGGAGAGACATGGTAGCAACGTCCTCGCATTCAAATCTTAGTTTAGTAAAAGATATTTTCACCTGCCCTGATTGTAATAAGGTTCATGTAAGTTTTTGGAATGCACCTAAAAAGGTTTATTCAGGTCAAGAATGGCAATATATCTTGGAACAAGGATCAAAAGCTTTATCTAAAATAAAAGATTTAGTGCCTTTAAGTAAAGATGATCCTAAGGTATTTTAAAGTTCCCCCTATATATGTTATTTTTTTGAAAAAAATATTTTTTTACTTTTTGCTCAAAAATGAGGTAACACAGGTAACATTCGGCTACAACATGCAGAAAACCTACAAAAAAGTGTTACCTGAAGTGTTACCTGAGAGCTTTTTTTTCAGGTAACAGGTAACAGTTTCAAACCTTTCTGGTACCGCGCGCGAGTGAAATTAGGTAAAAATTTAAAATTTGAAAAAAATGTTGTATATAGGGTAAAGTATGAAAAGTAGTAAAATAGTTGAGATAACACCACAACAAAGAAAATTTTGTGAGCTGTTAATTTTGTATGATGGCGATTGGACTGCAACGCAATGTGCTATTGAAGCAGGTTATTCTGAGAATTCTGCTAGACAAATTGCCAGTCAATTACAAAACAGAGAAAAGTATCCAAAAGTTTATGATTATATTTTAGAGTTAAGAGAAGAACAACACAAAAAGTATCATGTCAATTATAATCGTCATATGAGAAGATTAAAACATTTATCTCAAGCAGCTGAGGATAAAGGTAATTACACGGCAGCCGTTAGCGCTGAGATTTCACGTGGAAAGGCAGCAGGATTGTATGTTGACAGAAAAGAAATTCTTACTGGATCTATTGATAACATGGCTAAAGATGAAGTCGAAAAGAGGCTTGCTGACCTGAAAAAAAGGTTTCCAAAAGTTGTCAATGCAGTAGCAATTGAAGAAAAAGAGAGTGGTGAAAGAGAAAAATCTTTGGAAAAAAATTCAACATAACAGTAACATTGTTAAGTGGAATAGAGTTGAGTCTAAAACATCTCCAGGAATCCCTGATTTACATGGATTTTTTAAGGATGAGAAGACAGGTTTTGGACACACTTTTTGGGTTGAATTAAAGTTAACTAAACATAACAAAGTTTTGCTTACATCTAAGCAGATTGCATGGCATCATCACTACGAAAAGTTTGGTGGAACTTCTTTTATCTGCGTTAAGGCCCTCTTACAGAGAGCTCTGCTGATATATGTGGGAAAAAGGGCCACGGATCTCGGGGAAAAAGGTTTGAAGCTCGCCCCAGACTTGGTCATGACCGAAACATGGGCCGAGGACCGCTTTGTGGAGCTCGTAAAAATACGCCAGAAATACGCCGAACCCTACGCCCCTATATAGATTGATTTGCATCACCTGGTGTGCCGCCGTCCCAGTCGCCGAATCTTTAAAATATCGCAGAAATCCGCCAAAAATTAACCTGAGGCGAAGCTCACCAGCTGCGTGACCCTGGAAGCTCGGGAAAAATACACTAAAAATACGCCAGTTTTCCGCCATTTTTATTAGATCCTGATGGATCCCAGCTGCAGAACCTGGATGCCGCGGGACAGGGTCAATTATTCGCAGAAAACAGCCAAAAAATTTATCACCTAAGATCCTGAAGCTCGCAGGGGTCGCCAGCTTCTAAAAATAATACGTTGACTTTTCGCCGTTTCCTGCGCTTTTATATAGATTACAGCTCCCATGTAACCTGCCGCTGAGCTGCAGCTGGGGAAAAATAATTTTTTTAATGGTTGACTTATAAGAAGTTATAACTATATCCCTATTAGGGCTAGTGAACTGGTAGGGGTAATAGCAGAAAACACCCTGAGACACGCTTATGACTGGCCCTAGAAAAAGAGGTCATATGTTTACATTAAAAGAAGCTTGGGCGCTTGTCGGCGGTTTGTCGAAGCCGTCCAAAATGCCGGGCCACGGTTACGGGCTAAGCGCCAAGGATTGCAAAACAGGGAGCAAGTTGAGACAAATTGCTAACAGTGTCTGCTCTGCTTGTTATGCGTTAAAGGGTCGTTATGTTTTTCCGAACGTATACGAGGCGCACCAGCGCCGATTGAAATCAATTGAGAAAAAATTTTGGGTTGATGCGATGTCTTGGTTAATTAATTGGTACGAAAACAAATCGAAATATTTTCGTTGGCACGATAGCGGAGATCTCCAGGGCGTGGTCCATTTAAAGAAAATTGTTGAAGTTTGCAACAAAACGCCGGGGGTCATGCATTGGCTGCCAACGCGTGAGGCGGGGATTGTTAAAGAATATAAAAATAAACATGGAGACTTTCCCAAAAATTTAATTGTTAGGATCTCCGCAACGATGGTGAACGGCGTTCCGCATAAGTTTCACGGGCATAGCTCCACGGTCGTGACCAGTGAAAACCTGGCAACGGGGCACCTATGCAAAGCCTATAAACAAGGCAACGAATGCAAAACTTGCCGGGCTTGTTGGGATCCGAGCATAGCCGATATAGCTTACTTAAAACATTAGGGGGAATGATGCAAAAATACGCTGGCTTTTCGCCACTCATGAAAATTTTATATAGATTGTTGCCGGGACGTGTCACCTGGAGTCGGTCGTCAAGGGCAAAGAATCCGCAGAAAACAGCCATTTTTTCGGTCGCCTCGAGCCCTGAAGCGAAGGTAACAGCTGCGCTTCGGGTGAAAAATACTTTAAAATATCGCCGTTTTCTGGGGTTTTATATAGATTCTGTCATCACCAGGCAGCTGACTGGGATGCCGCTGGCAGCTGAGCAGCTATGATGTTTTTCTTTATCACCTTTATTGTTTTGGTCGCAGTCGGTCGAAATCCTTTCATTGCTTTTTTCTTTGCGTGCTTATTTAGTTTGTTCTTCGCAGTTCAGGGGTTCTTGTCGTGAAAAATACATTAGCTATTCGCCACACGTGGGTTGTTTATATAGATCCAGGAGGCAGGAGCCCTGGCTGAGTTTACCTGGAATGGTTATTTTTTCCTGTCATCAGGATTTTTGGAGGTTGAATAAATGTAAAAAAATAAATTATTATTTTCTTTACTTATAATTAATTATAAGTAGATTGGTTCTTGTATTAATAATTAATACTAGCCTTAAACGATTAAACTAAAGGAGTTATATCATGGCAAAAAAACTAAACGCTTTTGAAATAAAGCTATTACTTGAATACAGACAGTATCAAGATATCAAAAACCTTGCAGACAAAAAGTGCAAGCAATTACAAAAACAAGTGTATCAATTAATTGATGATAAAAAACTTTGTGAAAAAGAAAATTTTATTTTCTCTCATAATAGAAATGTTTTTTCAATTGCAGAGGTAAACAGATCATTAACTGATATGAAACAAGTAAGAGAAATCTTAACGCAGAAAAAGATTGAAATTCCAGTTAAGAATTCAACTTATTATGCTATCAAAAATGTGACTAACGCTAAAGACGTTGAGCTACAAATTGAAAGCCAAATAGAGAGAATTGCTAATGCCTAACGATTTAGTCACTCAATTACAAAACCTAAGAAGTTTAACCAATACCAACGCCCAAAGGGGCGTTGAGAATAGACCTAATAGTGAGGTCGCTGAACCTTTAACTAATGCTAACCAAGATATTGATTGGCAACTTGTTGCTAGTTATCTTGATAGTGAAATGTTTGGTTTCATTCTAAGAAATCAAAACGACTCTAAGATTAGAGAGTTCGGTACACAATTATCCATGAACTTAGCTAATAAGTTTGGGATAACAAGATAATCTAAAAACGGAGATGGTATTTTTTGCCATCTCCACACACTCTTCTCCCAGCGCCACGAGCTTTTCCAAAATAATCCCCGATCCATCCGCCACTATATCTAGTAGCTAATAGATTTATATATACCAGGTCTAGAGTCCCAAACCGATTTTGTCAGAAAAAATCCCTTTAAACCACGCCACCCCCCGGTTCCCCCTATAGATTGTAGGTCAGCACGTAGCGTGTAAGTTTTACACAAACGAATATATGTGCTAAACAATACAAAAAAATGGATTATGACCAGATTACTTTTTCTGAAGCTGAAGATCTAATTAAAAAACTAGAACTAAGAAAAGCTGAAATAGACACTGCAAAGCATTCAAGAGATGATTATTTATCTTTTGTTCGTGCAGTATGGCCTGAATTTATTGCTGGATATCATCACAAAAAGATTGCTGAAAAATTTAATTTGATCAAACAAGGCAAGTTAAAACGCTTAATTGTAAATATGCCACCACGTCATACCAAATCAGAATTTGCATCTTTTCTATTTCCCGCGTGGATGATGGGCCACAATCCGAAGTTAAAGATTATTCAAACCACGCATACAGCAGAACTATCTTATCGTTTTGGTCGTAAGGTTCGTAACTTGATGGACTCGGAAGAATACAAAACAATTTTTAAAGATATAAAATTATCTCAAGACTCGAAGGCAGCTGGTCGATGGGAAACAAATAAAGGTGGTGAATATTTTGGCGCGGGTGTTGGAGGTGCAATCACGGGCCGTGGTGCGGATTTATTAATTATTGATGACCCTCACTCGGAACAAGACGCGCTGTCCACTACAGCTTTTGACAACGCTTACGAGTGGTATACCAGTGGCCCGCGGCAACGTCTTCAACCTGGTGGTGCTATTGTTATTGTTATGACCCGTTGGTCCGTGAAAGATCTCACAGGTAAATTGATGAATGCACAAAAAGAAATAAAAGCAGATCAATGGGATGTGATAGAGTTCCCTGCTATCTTTCCTGAGACGGGCAATCCAATGTGGCCTGAGTATTGGAAAGCAGATGAGTTGTTATCGGTCAAGGCGTCACTGTCCGAGCAGAAGTGGCAAGCACAATGGCAACAGCAACCAACGTCAGAAGAAGGTTCCATTATAAAACGTGACTGGTGGAAGCTCTACGAACATGGAGATCCCCCTCCCCTCCAACATGTAATTCAAAGCTACGATACAGCCTATAGTAAAAAAGAAACTGCCGATTATTCGGCGATTACAACGTGGGGTGTTTTTTACAGAGATGAAATGCGGGCACCTGCTTGTATACTGTTAGACGCGAAACGCGGGCGGTGGGAATTTCCAGAGCTCAAACGGATCGCGGTTGAACAATACAATTACTGGGAACCAGAGACCGTGATCGTCGAAGCGAAAGCGTCAGGACTTCCGCTCACGTACGAGTTACGCCAAACAGGAATTCCCGTTGTTAACTTTACACCGAGCAAAGGAAATGATAAACATTCAAGAGTAAACGCTGTAGCACCTCTATTTGAATCAGGGCAAGTTTGGTATCCTGATGAGAGATGGGCGCAAGAGGTTATTGAGGAATGTGCTGCTTTTCCTTTTGGTGAACACGACGATTATGTTGACTCCACCACTCAAGCT
>Ga0209645_1001297_pt1 | contig 12564 bp, 7 predicted proteins | sample ETNvirenome_6_30_FD_184070 | JGI IMG/M metagenome (GOLD analysis project Ga0209645, IMG submission 184070) | Marine viral communities from the Pacific Ocean - ETNP_6_30 (SPAdes) (version 2) | ecosystem: Environmental > Aquatic > Marine > Oceanic | place: Pacific Ocean | collected 2013-06-19
ATGTTTTTCTTCACCTTTCATGTATGTAGACTTAGCATCGCGTAGTAATATTTTATCAGAATCTTTACTTAATTCTTTTACAGCATCTTCCAACCCCACCTCATCTGTAATTCTAATATCAGATGGGCTAGGTACAAAGACAGGATGATAACTCTCAAATTGACCTCTTAAGATTTTGATTCTTTCACGTGTGGTTAGTTCTGTAACATCGTCTTTATCGTATAGCAGAATATCATTAATGTAAAACTCACCATCATTTAATATCCCGTCTAAAACAAAGTTTTTCTTACAGGCTGCTCTAAACGACGCTCTCATTTCATCTTCACAAGATTGCTTTACGCCATTTTCATCTTCTAATTCAACACGCCCATTCTTTTTACTAACCTTACATCTTTTTCCGTCTTTCTGTATAGAAACTACCCATTCTCCTGTAAAGCCTCTTAATTCGGACATATCTTTAATATCAAATATTCTATGTAAAGGTTCTATCAAAGGTATTTCCTTTGGTAAATCTGCTTTTGAAACATTATCAAAATCTTTGCTAGGCGTATTACCATAATCATCTAGAGTTAACTGAGTAGGATTTTGCTGAAATGGCTCTGCATTTGCTAACATAGATTCAATATGTTGAGGTGAATGTGTATCTTGATGTAAAGATTGTAGATATGTTAACGGTAAAGAATGAAACTTTTCTTCTGAGGTATTTGTACCAACACTAATATTTCCATCGTAATCGTGTTCTACGCCTATTTCTGCTTGACCGTTCCATCCCCAATCCATCAAACCGCTAGTAAAGTGGTCTTGCGGTACAGCCCCTTCTAAACTTCTAAGAGGTTTTACTGGCGCTGTCATCCAACCTATTTCTTTCTTAGTTGCAACAGGTGCATTTGGTTTCAAATCAATATCAGGACTAGTATCAAAAGAAAGAATATTACTTGCAATATCTTTTCTTCTTGCGTGATGGTATTCTAATGATGAGTGTCCTCTTTGGCTTTGATGTAATACCGTTCCTTCATTACTTCTATTATGAGCATTAGGCACTTTGCTAAGTTTAGTCAACGGTGTCGGCGCTTGATGGTATTGTAAACCATATCCCCCTAACTTCATTTCATTTCTTGCATTTTGATGTAAAAACCCTAAGGCGTTGTATATAGGATTTCTTTTGAAATCTACCATTGCTCTCTTGTGTGGACCTGCTGGTCTTGAAGGTGGAAAACTAGCCTGTCCTTCTCTCAATACATTATCTAAGTGAGTGTGAACATCACCATGTCCTTTACCTTCAAACATTTCTTTATCTTTTGGATTCCATTGCATCGGGTTACCATCAAGGCCACTCATTGTAGCAAGTTGACCTATGCTGTAAGCGTGTACTGGACCGGACAAAGTTTGTAAATATCTTTGCACATGTTCTTTATGAGCATCGTCGTTAGGTAAATCTAACATTTCTAATACATCTTGTACCCCATGTTTACTTGGGTCAATTACGTTATTTGTTAATGGGCCTAAAGTTTTCATTTGATTTGCTAAATTGTAATGGGTATCAGACGACATATCTTCTTCTTTCTTAGAATAATGATGAGCGCGAATAGATATATTATGGTCTCCATCCATGAAAAGACCTCGCTGTGCATCTTTTGCTGCTCTTAATGTATTGACCAATGCTTTTGGATTATCAGGATGAAATGCATCGGGGTGTTCTTTTACAATCGCGGGTTTTATTTTTGTTCTAAAATATTCAGCAACTGCATTTCTATCATCGGTATGAGCCTGTTCCATCATATTTCTCACACCACCAAAGTCACCAATTTTTTTGGCTTGTTTACCATACTCTCTTTTTCTTTTTTCTTTCATTTCTATGTTAGATTTAATTTCATTTATTTTGTCTCGCAAAGAAGTTATGATTTCAGGGTCCCCCGCCCCATTTTCTTCTATTTTTAATTCGTTTCGCAACATCTCCAAATCTTCTATGTCTTTTCCACTCACTACATCCGCTAGATTCTTTTTAGGCGCAGTAGGGAGATTAGTCATTACTTTATTTAATTCATCTGTGGTAGAGAGAAAACTAGGGTTATTTTCTATATCTGCGTATCTGAGAAAATTATTGGCGGGTGAATTAGGTGCTGAGGTTCTACGATTTAGAGTAGTAAATAAATGCGAATGACCCGCTAACATACCGATTGATGTTTCGTTTTTTGCCACACTACTAGTCGCTGTATACGGATTATATGTAAAAATACCTTTTTTATCTAAGTCTTTTCCTGTGCGAGTTCTTCCTTCGATACCAGTCCAACCTTCTTCTTCTTCATCTCCGTATTCTAGTATTGGCGCTAAACCCGGTGAACGGGTATGGTCGTGGTCAGAACTGTTAGTTTTGTTGTTTCTACCTTTACCGACTTTACTACCAGTTTTATTTTGAGAATGTACAGTAGCGTCTGTTTTTGATAATATACCTAGAGCGCTCGTATGATTACTTACCCCATTTTCTAAGTAATGAGAATGTAAATGTCCGTATGTGCCTATTGTTTCAGGATTGGCTACTAACCTTCCGCCTTCTGCTTTTTCTCCTAAAGCAGATATATTTCCTTCAAAATCATGCGCTTTGAAATCATGTAAGATTTCTGCTAGTGTAGTGATAGGTCTACCTCGACCCCCAACGTTTGCAAAAGCGTGTGAGAAAGGATACGCTAAGGTTCTATACTTTCCGTCGTGGTCATAAAAATGTTTTTCGTCACCTTCTCTCAATAGAGGATTATCTTTTCGTGGTCCGTGTGGGGTTCTAAACGTAGTTAATGCGTTTCTTATAGGTTTAGACATTTCAGAAATACCCATGTGTGCTTGTAATTCTTCTTTTACTCTTTTCATCACGTCTTTCGATAGGAAAGGCTCTTTTTGTCCCTTAAACATAGGATGTATAGACGGTGATAAATCTCCTTCATTGTAACCCACAAGTTTGTGTAAGCCGTCGGGACTCAAGAGAATATGACTAGAATCTGATAATTTTTTAGCAAAAGCATCTTTTAGAGTACCGCCTTCTTTCAAAACTTTTTCATACTCTTTAATATCACTTGGACTAAAAGGTGGTAAGTTTCTTTGCGCTGGACCATGTTCACCCGCTTCAACATGTTCTAATAATTTATCACCTTCATAGTGGTCTTCTATTTTATCCATAAGATGTTGGTAAGCGGTTTCGTCATAATTTTTTATTCTTTTTTCTTTACCTTTTTTGTCTTTTACATACGAATAAGGCTCACCTTCGTGTACGAAACCATCTTTTAGATAGACACCTTTCAGCGCTTTGGCTACCATTCCTTCTGTTCCGAGTCTAGTATTATCAGTATCTGCTTCTATATGTTTAGCCTTATTAGCGCCCGGATGCTTTTGACTTCTAGTCCAATGGTCTACCTCTGCATTATTTCTCATTTGCATATTGGCTTTTATTCTATGCATATGTATTCTTTGACCATCAGGTAAAATAACAGATTGACGCGCTGGATTGTCTGTACCATAATCATCTATATGTTGTATGACTAAACTTCTTTCTTTTGGGGATAAAAACTCTAAACCTTTATTCCATGTATCCCAACCCATACTATGACCATGAGGTATTTTTTCTGTATCGGCTAAAGTAGACCTACCCCTTGCATCTAAATCATCATAAGGATTATTACTAATTTTAGGTTCTATCGTTTCCGTAAAAATATCATTACTATCTAATTTTTTCATTCTATCGTTAAAATGGGCTTCTTCTAAATCCATACCCTGACTTTCTAACTCTTTTACAAGTTTAGGGTTTTCTTTTTGCCATCTTTTGAAATCTCTTAACCTTAGAGTATGTTGATGTTTAGTATCACTTTCATGCCCATCATTACCACCTAAGAAAGATAGTTGTCTTGATTTTCTGTTTTTGTTTACACCATGATAAACACCATGGTCTTTATCTCTATCTCTTTCATTGTAGTCTAACTTGTGGGCGTTTTCTATCTCCATACCCTTTTCCGCCCACTTATTATCCGATAGATAATATTCTCTCAACATATTTTCCCATTCGGGCATTCCGGTATCGACTCTTCTTTTACGAATTGGGTGGTGTTTCTCATCAAACGGGTTAGCATCTAGATAGTGCTCTTCTGTAAATACCATAGGTTCAATAGATGCATCGCCGAAGGCAATTCTAAAAGGATTAAATTGAGGCCACATAGAGTGTTTCATAGTATGTGGAATCATATTTCTTGCACGATATGGACCATATTTCTCACCATCTTTTTGTGGACTATGTAGTGGATAATTATACTTTTTATTATCGTTTTCATCCCAAGTCCGTTTTACTCTTCCAATTGTTTTTATTCTTCTTGGTTCATCTCTTCCTTCTTCTCGTATGTATCTAAATACAGTATCTCGCCAATTGTGGTCTGTACCATACGTTTTTACCATCGCTGGTCTAAAGTTATGCATTGTGCCAAACTCTGTTTTTTTCTCTTTAGCCTTAGATAGAATATATTCACTAAAAGAATCACATACAACATCAACATCTATTTTTTCATATGTGATGTTATGATTTTCTAAGTTCATCTTAGAAATTAGATAATCTCCAACCTCTTGTTCCGGCGGTGTGTTATCATAAATTGCTTTTAGCAATTCAGTGCGGTGTCTGATGTAAACTTGTATCGCATCTTCTTCCATGACATTCCCTCTCAGCCTCCGGTATTGTACCTTTGGTAATAAGGACAATCTCTAAGCGCAAGTCCCTTTGCTTGTTTACAACCTTCGTATGCTGTTGCACCACACATTTTACATGGGTCCATCTGTGCAACGCCTTTCTTGACGTACACTTTATTCAATCTTATCCCTCAACAAGACGGTCTACTGTATCATGGGTGTTAACTTTCAAAGTATCTAGATTGACACTTTCGCTAGATGCGCCTTTGTTAGCAATGTCGTCCGAATCTAAAAGACTTTGATTCGTGTTATAGAATGCGTTGTATGTTTGACCACCAGTTTCTATGTTAAATTGCACACCTTCGGGCTGTGTACCAAAACTTGTTTCTTTGTGATGTTCACCTTTTTTCATATCAGGACAGCAAGACATCTGCGGTTTTCCGCTACCACAAGGACACATTTTTGCTTTCTCAAGTGCATCGAGTCTCTGTTCGACATCGTGGGCTTTCCTTAGTAATTCATATGCCTCTGAGGAGGCGGCTTCGTATCTTGGTTTCATTAATACATCTCCTTTACTTCTCTATGTTGTTCTGCCATATCATGTATGTCATCCCAACTCATTTCGTGAATCTCTTCGTTAGAGTATTTGTCAGGATTATTTGCATCCTGTTTCAATATAGCACCTGAGGCTGTTTCCATATCTGCTCTAAAGGCATCAACAGTAACATCTTCTGACAATGGTGTGGAATAAGGTACATAACCCGCTTTTCTCAAAATTATTTGTGGATTATCCATTGCTTTTCGTAGCATAGCATTTTCAGCACGAACAGATTGAATATCTCTATCCATAGTTTCCATCTTAGAAATCAGAGCATTCATTAAACGCTCAGTTACATCTTCTTCCATTCTAAAACCTCAGTTACCGGGAGAATAACGTCCGTATGTACCTCTTGCGGGTTTCATTTGTGAATTAGTTCTTGAGGACATAATTGTTCCATTTAATTGTCTATCTCTCATTGAAGGGTCAAAGTTAGAACCAGTTTTGTTAAACTTTAGAACTGGGCTTCTGTGTTCCCATCCATTGTCAGGGGTGACTACTTCTGTTTCCGCTTTCTTTATTGCAAACTCTAAGTCTGTTTCAATGTTAGTTGCGTACTTTAATAATTCGTTTAGATGTTGGCGTGCGTCATCTGCATTACCGTCTTCAAGAGCCTTAGTAAAAGCCTCATTATGTGCGGTCATTTTTCTTGCCATTGGATGCATTTTCAATAAGTCCATGTGGTTCACTACCATTTGCGTGTATGCTATGCTACTTTAATTATGCGCCTTTTATCCGTCTAGAGTTCATTAAAGCGCGAGAATTGTCTTGAGCAATTGAATTAGGAGGTCCACGCTGTTGTACACTAGTTACTGGAGAACCTATACCCGGACTTCCTCTGTTTTGTGGCGATGCTGGACCTCTTGGTGTTCTGATACCCATACCCTCGCCACCGGGCTGGGATGGAGGCATTGCATTAGCCAATAAACCCGGAGGTCTCGCACCCATCTGCGCTGCCATCGGTCCACCGCTTCCGGGCGACATTCCTTGAGGCGGTTGCATACCCGGAGGCATTGGAGGTGCACCGTCTTGTTGCTCATTCATTTGTCGATAAGTAAATCGTATATCTCTATCTCCTTGTTCCATTAATTCAGGCTTGTATCCAAGCATCAACATTCTTTGAGCAAGATTAACTTCCATTTCATCTCTTCGTAGACGAGTAATTTCATCTTCTTCTTCGTTCGGATAAAGAGTTAATTTCCAATCGGTTACTTCCATTTGGCTTAACATTCTAGGGAATAGAACTTGTGTGTATACTTTCTGACCAAACTCAACAGCCCTGTTAGTTACAAGGATTTGCATACCTTCATTGTTTAATCCGCCCGATTTACCACTGTCTATCATAAAGATACTACTCACACCAAAGAATGCTGCTATTCTATTACGCATTTCATCTCTAACAGGAATATACTGCATCTCTTCTAACGTATCCATGAACTTAACCCAATTCACCCCGCCTCTACCAGTTTGACTCTCAATACCGATTTTAGGTATATAGTGAGGGTCTCTTTCCATTTTTTCGTCAACGCCTTTCCAAAACGATTTCATTGATTCTAGATTATCTGTGGTTACGGAAATAATACCTTTTGGACTTCTACGTTTTTGATAAGACGTATACATGTAATTATCCATTGCTGTAAGAGTCATTGCCTGTCTCCACATTGTGTTTACGGGGCTTCTACCATACAACTTAGATGGGTTGTATTTACTAATATGTATTACTTCTCCTTCTAAATAATATTGAGTTTTACCACTACCTGCCATATTTGCATAGTGCGCCTCTTGCATATTATTACCACAGACTTCACACTTGTCGTCTTGACCCGGATAGGAGATTTGGTCTCTATGAAGAGGGCAAACTTTGTATCTACCTCCACGTACACCACGTTTATCAGATATAATTCTCATAAAAATTGGGTCGCCTCTAATTAGTTCTTTTACTCTGTAAAACTTAATATCTGATGTTTCGGGGTCTACGAAGTATTCTTTTACACAAATCAAGAAAGCGTCGTCTACTATTTCTAAGTCTCTTTCTATTTCTTGCAACACATGCATAAAATCTTGTTCCATAGAGTTTTGTTGCTCTAGCAACCATTTAGGATAAATTAGTTGTTGTACATCGGGTTGTTTTAGTTCACCACCGCATAAGTTACAACTTTCTACTTCGTGTGTATATTCTTCGCCACAATCTTTACACTTGTGTTGAAACTTCTTTTCCCAATAATAACCTCTTCTAAATATCTCTTGGCTTAGTTTAGAGATTACAGTTCTAAGAATTAAGTTTTCTTGAGATACTGCATAAAGCGCTGGAATAGTAATACCTTGTGCTAATACAGGTTCTTGAATACCAGTTGTATATAGCGGCATTTGCGGTTCAGGCGTAGTTCTACTTCTAAACGGGCTACCTAATGCAGAAATTAATCGGCCTATTCTTCCTTGTTCTTCTACCATATTATATCGCCTCCGCCCACTTTGTTATATCGTCGGCTTGTACGCCCCATTCCGAAAGGAGAGCATTCGACTTATTAGTATCATCAGACCAATTGTAATATCTAACGACTTTTTTCAACTCTTCTTTTTTCATTCCGTCTTTCTCTTCTATGAAAGCAAGTACTGCTTTTGCTTGAGTTTTCTTCATTTCTAGAAACGGTAGTATACCTTTCAATAATTTACTAATATCTGCTTTAGAATAAAATTGTAATCTATGTTGACTTCTTTGATTATCTTTGTATATTTTTTGGTCTAATTGTAAGACACCACAATCTAGAGTTTTTTGTAACTGCTCACAGTGTACTTTACCTCTTGTACCAGTAGCAATAAATCCGGCTCTAGGTTCACCTCTTGCTGTAATTGTAATGTAACCGTCAGCATCTAAGAAACCCGCAGCATATGCCCATGGGTCTTTTATGATTAATCCGGTTCTATCCATTTTTACAAATGTACCTCTAGATGCTCCGGCAATAATATCTACTTCTTCACCGTACATACTAAGTAACTTCGCTAATTTCATTGATGTCATGCTTTTGTGTAGTATATTTCTATCGTATAAATTAGCAAATAGTGTTCTACCACTCATAGTGCCTTTTTCTAGAAGTATTTCAGCACTCTTTACTAACGCTTCTTGTTCTTTTTCAGTAAGTCTTTCCATCTGATGAAGTGTACTCTTCCATATTTTTCTTGCATCTCTTTTTCCATCCATTGCAGCAACCCATGCTTTTTTCTGCTCATCTTGCCACACGTCTTCATATTCTTCCAACATTTTCAAAGCCTCGTCTGCTTTCTGCCATTGATGACAGGCTCTTTGTAAACTAACTCTACGAGAGTCACCAAACTTTCTCAAGGCTTTCATATTATTATCAGACATTCCTAATTCTTTTATGACATCAGAGTATCCTTCACACCAACTATGCATTTTTAGAGTAGCATCTAATTCCATACTTTTCATAGCCCGTATATCTTCTATGGCTTTATCAATAAACTCTTTTTCATCTTTATTATTTCTTCTAGCCTTTCTAAGCCGATGTACTAACTCAGTTGCAGAATAACCTAAATTGGCTTCAAACCAACCGTCGTTATTCTTAGAAAAGGTATCCATTTTAATTACCCCAGTATACCCAATTTTCTATCCAAAAAGTATTATTTTCTAATTCATCTTCCATTATTGTATCGTTCATCTTCTTCACCTATGGTATCATTAGAGAGTCATTTTTGCTTCCACCCCTAAACCACTCATCAAATCCGGGTATGTAATCATCTAAGAGTGTAACGCTTCCTTTGAACTCTTTCGATGCCCAATTTGCTAATGCTAAACTCATCGCCAAGTCGTCGTGCACACCCACACTCTCCAACTTACCATCTTTCTGCATTCCGAATCTGTTCAACTCTTGTTCAACCTTATGAGTGTAGGCTCTACTTCTTTCATCACCATATGGTAATTTAATGTGTCCTTGTTCAAATGCAAGTAACAGACTCATAAACAACGATTCTTTACGAGTACGAGTAGTCATAAATACCCTAATTGGCATATCTGCTCTTAACTCTCTCATCTCTTGTTCTAACATACGTTGAAAGTTATTACCCTCAAGTTGAATTAAATCAGGACTAAATCGACTGTTTAGTAATACCATCATTCTTTTTTGAGCCATAGACGACATACCTCTTTCATGTACCACATGAACTATTTCTTTTGTCGTTTCGCCGGGTTTTTGTCGCATTACAGTTATAGCGGTAAAATCGGCATTTTTATCGGATGATATAGCAGGGTCATGTCCTATGAAATGTTGACCAAAGACCCCATTTGCTTCCCCCTCTTCATTATAAAATGTTTCAGCCCTATCAATTAAGACAAGTTTAGGGTCTCTACATTTTTCTAATAATGGACCGGGGAACATACTTGCTACATCGTGAATCGGCTCACATAAGTATTCACGGCTAAACTGTATCGCTGGCATAGACATTCTTCTTTTCTCTAAAGATTCTAAATCCCATCTTTCGGGCCATAAGGCAATACCTTCTTGGTTTATTGCTGGATATGTTTCTACTCTAAAAGTTTCTTTTTGTTCTAATTCCGCATATAAATCGTTGTAACTAAACGGTGTACCAACCATCATTAGTTTACTACTATGGTGAAGTACTGGTAATAAAACACCATAAAACCAATCTGCTGTTTTAGCAAGTTCAGTTGCAGTAGTACCCCAAAGAATATCATCGCACACAACAATATCAGGGTGGAAACCACGTGTAGCACCTCCAACTGACTTTGCCATCATACGACTGCCATTGGAAAACTCGAAGTAAGATTTAGCCCACGGTTTACCTTGCGGCTTCAAATCTCTAAGTATATCGTGCCCTTCTATAATATTACGTACAAAGCGCATGTGTTCAAGAGTTTGTTCAAGAGAGTGAGAGAATATCATAACGTGAGTATTAGGTTTGAATGCCGCTAACCATAAGGCATACATCATAAAGAAAACAGATTTTCCGTGGTCTCTCGACGCTTTAACGCAAAAATACTGAGATTCTTCTAATCCTTCTTTCCAAGATTCGTGATGGTGATTATACATGAAACCTAGCATATCTACAAAGAAGTACTTGAAGGATTTCTTAGACATCTCTTTATCCATATTAAGAATAAAGGTATCCATTTCTTCCTTATTCTTAGACATTTTAACCTCTTAAATCTTGTATTTTGAAAGCGTTATTTCTTTGTTTTCCGTAATTATCTAATAGCGATTGTTGGGTAGAATTAGTGGGTGTTAACGTTGGAGGGGTTTGTTTAGGACTAGCGATATGGGGAAGTACCTCAGTCACTCTATTATTCGCATCAATTACATTTACCATTCTTCTTTCATTTTCTCTTTTGGCTTCGTCATATGCTTCGTTAGATTCTCTAGCATCTCTTCTCACACCGACACGGGCACCGAACTTAGCGCCTATATTTTCAAGACCTTGAGAACCGTAATACCCACTCATAGCGCCGCTACCGAGAGAACTAATTGCACCCGGCTCTCCACTAGCAGTAGTATTGTAAAACGAGTTTAATGCCCCAAGACCCGCCATTCCGTATCTAGCGTATCTACCTAGATTTCCATATCTTTGTGCTAATTGACGTTGATTACTATTAGAAGTACCATATTGAGAATAATCTATATTTTCGGGACTAGTACCAAGCATAATTTGCGGTCCACTACTAGGGCTATAAGCCATAGATGCGTTAGAAAGCATAGAGTTTGACTCTTCTTTTCTAATAACGTAAACTTTACCCATTTAGACACCCCCGAATGAAACCTTGACCACTTTAACTACTCTATCGGAATAGCCGTATGTCTTAGATATTCTCTCCCAATCGCCTTTAGTGTTTAATATTGTACTAACATCCATAGATGTAATGTCTAGCATTTTCGCTAAGTAAAGAATGTCTGTAATAGAATCTACGCTTAAATTATTAGAAGGTAAATGCTTGATGATTTCATCATCTCTTCGAGCATCTTCTATTTGTAATATTTCTACCGCTTTGATTAGTCTGTCTTTTGCTGCACTAGGATTGTCGCTGCTTTTTGCATATTGAGTAATAAAACGCTGATAAGGGTCACCAACGTTTTGTTGAAATTGTTGCATTCTATCGGGTGTTATGCTTCTCTCAGGTAAACCCGACTGACTCATTACATCTGCTACTTGACTTCGAGGTGCACTAGCAAATTGTAATCTTTGCATTTGTTGTGGCGTTAGATTCAAAGATTGAGGTTGTGTTATTCTTTGTCCTCTTTCTCTTGTCATTTGTTGAGGGTAAAATCCCCTATCTTGCATCGGCGCTGGCTGAGGTGCTGGCTGAGGTGGTGGTGATGCACCACTAGTTGCAGCCGGAGGTGCACCGCCGGAAACTGGAACAGGTGCACCGGATATACCTTTTTCGTTACCCGCTCTAGGTTTTAATGTACTTTCTTCGGGTTGCATAGACGCGCCAACTGGTGTCATAGACGATGCCATGTCTGAATATCTAATATGTTCAGGTACACCTAATTGCCCTCTATCTTCGTGTGTGCCTCCCTGAATTATATTATCTACAATCGGTTGTAGTTGTTGTAGTTCTTCTTGTGGAGGGACATCTTTTCTTTCATGTCCTCCCGCTATGGTGTGAGTATGGAACAAATGGTCTAGCATTAATTTTACATTAGGTGCAGCCGCTCTTGTTTCAGGTGTATCGTACAATCTAATATTCGCTGCTTTCAAATCCTCAGGCGATAAATCATCTTCCGTGTGATTGATTCCCTGAGATGCTGCGAGTACAACGTTGCTCCATGCATCTTTTGCTCTATTATGATGACCAATTTTTCCATTCAACTGATGTTCTACACCAATCCTATTGCTATGACTCATAAAATGGTCAAGCCCTTTTCCTTCTTCTGCTGTATCTCCATATCTTTGCCCATATAGATGATTCATTCTACCAACAGTAGAGCCGCCTTGTTTTATATTTCCATCAGCATCAAAAGTCGGCCTTCTATTTTCACCGTAAACTGCTTGAAATGCTGGAAACTGAGATAAGTAGTTGGCCGCTTCTATTTGTCCTTCACGTGTTTGTAATAATGCTTTTAGTGGTTTACCGTTTATTTTACCCGGTATATTTGCTAAATGTTTCATAGCAGCCGCGCTATCAACTACTAAATTACTCATAGCAGCATCTCTGTCTATGCCGCTTGCTTGAGCCATATGATGTAGAAAACTATCAACTGTTTTTTGTCTTACTTGTCTCCCGCCTATTGCATTAGGCGCTGCATCTGCTTGAGGAATATAGTAAACGTTAGGATAAT
>Ga0209645_1001298_pt1 | contig 12558 bp, 4 predicted proteins | sample ETNvirenome_6_30_FD_184070 | JGI IMG/M metagenome (GOLD analysis project Ga0209645, IMG submission 184070) | Marine viral communities from the Pacific Ocean - ETNP_6_30 (SPAdes) (version 2) | ecosystem: Environmental > Aquatic > Marine > Oceanic | place: Pacific Ocean | collected 2013-06-19
TAGTGGTAAAACACACACGATAGAGGGCGGAAGTCCTTTTGGAACAATCATTAGATGCTTCGATATTACAAGAGGAAAACCATCTTTAGCAAATAGTGGGAATACACCAAATTTAGCAGTTAGATTACCCGACCCTAATTCTATACCCGGTAACATTGTTGTACGTTCCGGTTTTGACCCAATACAAGCCTATCAGACCGAAACTTTCGGTTCGGGTGGTATGCAACACCCCGGAAGTAATTCATCTCGTCTAGGAGAGTTATTTGATAGCACTTACAGTTCAACTCAAACACATCCTATCTACGAAGAATATGGTTGGGAACATTATGATACTAAAGAAGAAAAACCAATTGTTGGTGGATTCAATAATAATACTCTAGATACATCTTTTGAATTACACGATAGAATGCTTCTTTTCCATGTTTGTAAAGTTGGCTCTAATAACACACATAGATACCCTACAGCATACACACATAGTGGTGGGGTTGTAAATCAAAGTTTGACTTTGAGTTCTTTCGCTAGTAGCACCGTTACGGCTAGTGCTACAATAAACACTAGTATTTTTGATGCAGGTTTCGGCTCTAAAGAAGAAGATGATAATAGAAGATACATTAGAATTTATGATGATGGTGGTAATAGCGGTTTAGCAACATACACAGGAATTAGTGGAAATCAATTTACAGGTGTTAAAGCAGATGCCGATTTCACAACTCTTAGTGCTTCAACTGCTACAAAATACATAGTGCCTTCTTATTCAATACCTGCGGGTAGTGCTAGATTCTATGCCGCTAGAAGATTGCGCGACCATGCGGAAATAAGTGGTAATTCACCGGATATGGCTCATACAAAATATATTGACGGGAGTGATAATCCGTATGTAAGATATTCAAAACCGATAATGACTCCTATGGCTTATCCAAGAATGGGTCATCATTATGTGAATGCAACACAACCAATGTTACCGGGTCATTGGGCGCACCCTGCTTATCTTTCTCTTTACAAGAAACACAGATTTGAACAGACCATGAGTTTGAAAAGACAAGATAGTGATATTTTGAAGGATGCTGTTGTTACGGCGGCACACGATGTTCCTGTATCTAGTAACCTTTCAATTTCTGATAAAATTAATCCATTTGAAGCAGAAATAGCGTTTGGTTCTTTGAATGCTACACCAAGCCCACCTTCTGATATTCATGGCGGTGCGTTTACTCTAATGTTTGAAAGTGGCGTAAAATGGGATGGTTATGGTGTTTTAGCGAGTACAGGTTACGCAGGAGATGTAAACAAAGCAGGTGGACATAGTATAGTTTTGGCCGCCGCAGGAAATTATACTCTAGCCAATCATTTCCCCGACCCGTCAGAAGTAGGTGCGTATCAGATTGTTATTCAACCAAATTTATTCAAAGGACAATTAGGTGGTGCTATAGAAAGCACTAGTTATGCTTTTACAGGTCAGCAAGTAAACACAGTTATTGGAATAAAACACAATGAAACTATATTCGGTGGTATGACTTTAGTTTTAGCAAAAGCCACACAGTTTGATTGTAGAGGTTGTGAAATTTTCATTAACGAAGTTATGTTAGATACTTCTGCTGATTTTGGTAGTCAATTTACCAATATACCACCTTTGATGCTATACAATTCTTATGGAATCAACTTGAATGAAACTCCTTCATTCACAAGAAGGAACTTTCCATATAGTGATAAGTTTGTAAAAGCAACTCCACATAGCACAAAAAACATTCCTTATTGGTCTATATTGTTTGGTTCAATTAGTAGTAGCACAGAACTAATTGAAAATAGTTCAAATTACATTGGTATATCTCAATATGCACCCGATAATTACTTTGTATTTAGTAAAAGTAATTATGGAAGTATAGGAAATACCTTAACTATGCAAGGACATATTACAAAATACCCTAACATATATTCAAGTATATTAGAAAACAATTCACCAATTGCTAAATGTATTGTAACTAATAAAGGAACTAGTGGAGTATTTACTGTAGACAATGGAAGTAGTTTTCCAAGTAACCCACAGTTCGGTCAAAACTTATACTATGTTGCAGAAAACGGTAAAACATATTCTACTACTTACACAAGGTCGGGTTATTTAGTAGATAAAATAAATCTAAAAAATACAATTACTGTAAATTCTTCTACAGAATTTTATAGCAATCTATTTGTGGGTGCGGAATTAAGACTTAGTAGTAATTACAATACATTCAATGCTAATATATTTTCAACAAATAAAACAACATCAATGTATGCTAAAACATTAGAGGATTTATCTTTAGGTAATACAGATACTAATAATCTATATCCACCGGATGCTTACTTATGTTTATGGAATCATAATTTAGGCAGACCCATGACTTATTTTTCGGATAGTAGAAGTAATTGGGATTCTGTACCTGTAGATAAAGCGAGATATAATGCATTACCCGAACACTTTGAAACTATACATTATCATAATGTAAATTATTCAATTAGTTTTGGGCCATTTAATTTTATGATGAAATCACAAAAACAAACTGATGGAACAGGTAATGTGTATGCGGCTGATTCTGATTTAGATTGTTATACAACAAATGTATTGTATGGTGGTTATTGGCCTTGTGGAAGTCGTGGTGGCCCACAAGCAAGTTGTTTAGATTCATATGTAACAAATAGTGTTTCTTGGACAAAACCCGGTTTTGCTAGTAATTTAGAAGTTAAATGGGAAGATGATGGTTGGAATACATCAAATAATACTTACAGCACAACAGAAGGAATAGATACAGATGATGTGGCGGGAAGGAAAAATTTCGGAAATAGAATTAGTCTAAAACAAGCATATAATCGCCCTTCTTGGGGTATTCCGCCCGCTAGAGCCGCTTTAGAAAAAGTCGCTACCGGAAGTGCTTATAACACCACAAGTTACGATGCAGGGCCAATAGTTCAGATAGAACAACATAGTTCATTATCTTCAAAATTTGTGGGAATTTTTGAAAGAATGAGCAATTTTACAGGTATGCTTAATGCAGATGTTCAAGGAGAACAAGTGCGTTACGCTCAAGGAAATAGGATGACTAGGCCATTTGGTGTGCCTGTTAGAACTCTAAGAAATTCTGCGGGTGTTGAAAGAGATTGGTGGGGGGATGTAGAATGTATGGGTGTTTCAGATTTGGCTGTGGCCGCTAAATATTATCTTGTAGATTGGTGGAATAACGAAAGAGGTGAAGAAGTTAGAAGAAGTCCTGTTCGGGCTTTTGGTATTAGACCTGCATGGGATTGTGGTAATGCTTACAAAGAAACAACCACAACCCCGTTTAACAGAATTTGGAATAGTGGCTCGCCTTTGTATAATGTGAAAGGTGTGTTGAATAGTAGCGGGCAGGTAAGCGTTTCTAGTGGTTATACAACGCCTAGATATGGCGGTGTGTTGAACAACCATAACAATAATTCAAGTTCGACATTAGTAGATGTTTTTGCCCCTGTCCATTCTTTAAGAGTTGGAGATATGGGTAATGGAAGGGGGGTTAGATACCCTACTTGGTTCAATCAATGTATCTATACAGATGTATCTAATGTTGTAGAAAGCACAGGTTTAGTGTTGAGTAGACACACAAATGAGCCTTTCTTTGGAAAGGGCTTTGTTAGACCCCGTAACGATGTACTGCAAGCCGATGAAACCAATAAAGGAATTAGCGTTACGCTTGGTATTGACGAAGATGGTTTGTTAAAACCCGAAGCGACTGTGAGTAGTAGAACTGAAACAATAAGCGGAACATCTCAACACACAGATGCTCTAAGCAGAACGAGTCCAAGAATAGGAATAGATGCACCTTTGTTTGATGCTGTAGAAGAAAATTATGTGGCGTTAAACAGCGAAGCACACAGTCTTCATACAGATAGAAATGTAGGGCAAAGAATTGTTTTAGAAAACGCATTTAGGAGAGAATCTAATTCCACAAGTTATGCTTTTACAACACCAAGTGGATTTACTAGAACAGTATCTTATGGTTCTCCTTCTATAGCATTTTTGAGATTTTCACATTCCAATCCATTCAAGACTTATGGTGGTGATTACATATTGGAATCCAAATCTTTCGGTGGTATATTCGATGATACGGGTTGGGGTAGAAATAACATTTCTTCTCCGAGTAAATCTAGTAGCCCATATCAGAATGCAACAAAGAACAAAAACACTCAGCAAAATAATTCTGTAGATAGTTCTGTTAAATTTTTGTTAAGACCAATCAGATTATTGGATTACAAACATATTGAAATTTATAGAATGCACGATGCTCTACACACTAGTAGCCCGCAATATACTCTATCTTACAATACAGCAACTTCCGGCGGTAAATATGGTTTATTCAATTATGAAGCAACTCCTGTATCTTCAAGTCTTTATGTTGGCGGAACATCGGGTGCTAATACCAACGGCCCATATTATCCTGTAGTTCTTTTCAATAACGATTCTTTTGCTTCAACCATTTCTACAGGCCCAACACTTCCAACTAGTCAAGGTTCAACTTTTACAACCGATGTAACTCAAAGCGTAACAAGGCTAGTAACAACTGAAAACACACTACAACACCATCGTAGTGATTCTGTAAGAAATGGAGATTTTTCAGTTAAACCAAGATTTTCTCAAAGTTTACATCCTAAAGGACACAAAGGGGATGTTGATTTTTCCACAGACGACCATTCGGGTGATGCATGATGGGTAGATTAATTCAACCGACTAATGGGGCTTTTACTGAGCAACCAAGTGAATCAATGTATGATATTAGAAAGTCTGTGTTTGTAGATAATTCATTACATTTGGCTAAATACACAGAACAAAACAATGCATTACCTAAAGCCACTATTGGAAAAACAAATTATTCTTTATCATCCCAAAAACAATATTCCGCAACAGAAGAAGATTCGTCTTTGGTATTGAAACATAGTAAAACAGACGGACATAGTTTGGAAACTAAATTATGGAGTCCTAAAGGTTTGAACACTATACCTAGAGTTCTTTATGATGGTTTAGATTACACAAAAAGACTCTATAGAGATAAGATAAGTGTGCTTTCAAAAGGGTTAAGATTAGAACTTCCAAATATGGAGAATAATACTTTTGAAAATTTGGAATTAACTAATTCCTTTTATGTCGGACAACCTGTAGATGTTGGGTTTAGAACAAGTGATTTAGCAATGGAACTATCTTCTAGTTTAGATGGTGTGGTATCTTCTGTATCAGTAGGCGAGCCTCTAAATCCAACCAACGCCTATTCACAAAGAAGAAGACATAGTAAATCGTTTTCTGCTTTTAATTTCGATAATTTTAATCTCTTGGTTGCTTTGAAACTTCTTACAAGGAAAGATAATCGAGTTTTGTATTACGATAATTTTGGTAATGTTTTGTTTTTACCCTTCAATTATTCCAAACACAACCACTATGTCTATGCTGATGCAAGATTAGGCTCAAGAAATGAAAACCCAATAGATGATACACCAAATAGAATTACTTTGAAAGGGAAGCCATTGGCTCTAAACGATGAAAGTATTGTTACTTTGAATGATGCCGAAAGACAACAAGGCAGATTTAACGATGATGTTATTGAAAACACAACTCCTATTGTAGATATGACTTTGATTGGAATTAGTGAAGTAACTAAAGCCGCTAGACAAATTTTGAAAGCAAATAATTTACTTAAGGAATCTATTGAAACAAATGGACACATGGATGTGTGGTTTCTAAGACCCGGAGATGTTGTAAATTATGGTGGTAAAAAGTTAGTAGTTATGGAAATACAACATAAATTAACCGATAGAACATCAGACATTCAAATGCTTTCTTTACAAGCAGGAGTAGAAAATTTATTCCAAAGTATTGATGAAAGCGCAATTGCTAAAGTAGATGTGCAAGCAGAAAATTTGAATAATCAAATAATTAAAGAAAATTTGAATTTCTTCGATGAAATAAAAATTACAACATCTGTGAATGTAATTACAAATATTGTTGATGAAGATAAAATTATTTTAGGCGGCAATGCTAATAGAATAAGTCTAGGTGCTAGTGCTAAAACAATCGGAATAAATAAGAGTGGAATAATACTCCAAAGAGGTGATGAGTAATGGCTGTTAATGATTATCTCAAAAGATTGTTGATTGAAACTATTTCAAATAACATAAATGAGGTTGTCGTAGGTTTTGACGGAACACCTTCCACATCTTCTGATGGTAGTGCGGGAAGACCTGCAATTACTGTAACTCCTACAGTTAAAATTTTAGATAATTCTTCAATACTGATTGAAGCAGAAATACCTACAACAGAAACATTCGATGATACTTTGAAAGAGGTTTATGTGCAGTTTAAGGATACTAGTGGGTTTACTCCAATTAGTCGCCATGTGTTTAGACCTGTAAGTAAAACTAGCGATACAGAAATGAAAATACAAATTTTATACGAGGTGAGTTAATGTCCAATCCTTTGAAAACACATACAGATAATCTACAAGATGGAGATTTTATTTTTTCTCCGTCATTAACAAATATGCTTGAAGGGGTGCATGGTAATGGTATATTATTACTAGAAGACTATGCTACGGGTGAATCTAGAAGGGTTACTCCTTCGTCTTTACCCGGTGCTATTGCTTATGCTAGTGCAAATACTGTAACCATAAAAGGCGGTCATGCTGTTTTAGATGGAATGTTAGTTGATTTTGCGGGTGGTTACAACAGCAATACTCCAAATACACTAACTCTTGATTTAGATAATTCAAATTATGGTTCTGCTTTAGGTTCGGGAGAACAATGCTTATTCGTAATTTATGTTACAACTGATAATAGCACAGGCGTAAATAGAATAGGAGTTGAAAGAAGTAGTGGTTTGAGTAGTTTTCCTAATACTCCAACAGATTTCTTGAACGAAGGTGGAAGTTTAGATGTAGACCAAACTTTTGTTTTAGGTTTAGTTAAGGCTGTTTATGCGGCCAATTCAACCACCATGAAAATAGATATTCAAAGCGACTCCAATATTTACGATTTGAGAAGTTTTGTACGCCCCTCACCTTTGTATCTAGGTAGAGTATCTACAGGAACAGTAGGTGCTACGGCTACAGATGCAAATAGAGTTAATTTTCACACAGATTTAGATGGTATACATGGTGGTGGAACAGAAAACGGCTCTTTCACAACATCTGATTTAGGTGCTTTATGGATGGGTGCAGATGAAAGTAACAACGATGTTTTATTCTTTTCCGGTTCTCAAGGTTCTAGCAGAAGAACACACAGATTAGGGCCAAATTTGGTTTTAGTTCAAAATAGTTCAGCAAACATTTCTTTCCAATTTGACGACTATAATTACTTTATTTTAACTCCGACAGGTAACATTACACTAACAGCAGATACAAGCGATGCAGTATTTCCGCCCGGACATACTATTTTTGTATCCAATAAACACGCTAGTAATACTGTAACTTTTGGTAGTTTTACAATCAACGGAAATACTAGTGCTGTTTTTGTTTTTGATGGAACTAATTGGAATCAAACCATGTTATCTTCTACTGCTAGTTCTACTTCTAGTGGTGCATCGGGATTAATACAATTAAGCGATGGTTCAAGCGGTTTTACTAGTGATAGTACATTTAGTTTCAATGCATCGTCAAACAAATTAACAGTTACAGGAGATGCTAGTGTAACAAATGTGTTGAGCGACCCTAAAGCGATAGAATTTACACCACATAGTAGTAATTTAGGTTCAACGGCAGGTAATACACTTTGGATGGATACAGGTGATTCCAATAAATTAAAACTCGGAAGTAATACTATTCTAACTAGCGGCAATACATCTAGTGGTAGTTACAATTTCATAGGTTTGACTGATACTCCTGCAAATTTTACAAATTCGGCCAATAAATTTCTACAAGTTAATGGAACACCCGATGCAATCATATTCGATACAATAGCAGAAGGTGATTTACCAACAGCGTTACCAAGTGTGGCATCTATTGGACAAAGTGGAACAGGGGCAGATGGTATTCTCACCATCAATAAAGATTTAACAGTAACAGGCAATTTAATCGTGAGTGGTAGTAGTACGACCGTATCTTCTACAACCATTACTGTGGATGATAAACACATAGAATTGGGTGCTGTTGATACCCCAACCGACACTACAGCAAATGGTGGTGGTGTTATTCTCAAAGCAACGGCTGATAGGAGTATTCTTTGGAGTAACGCTAATGATGCTTGGGAATTTAATCAACACATATTTCCAAGTGCAGATAGCACTTACAATTTAGGTAGCAATACTATTCGTTTTGCTAACGGTTATTTCGACACTATACATGGTGCTGTAGATGTGTCCACAATCACAGGTTCGGGTGATTTAGCAATTGATACCGATACTTTATTTGTTGATGTAACGAATGATAGAGTTGGAATAAATCAAGGAACTCCTTTAGCACCGTTTCAAATAGAAAATGTTGGTTTTGGTGAAGCCACAGGAACACAGGCATCCGGGTCTAATAATGGAGTTACAACAATTGATGTAACTTTATTTAGTATCACGGAATTTAGGTCTGGAAAATTATTAATTGAATTTGACGGTGAAGATGGTTCTAGTAATAGAGTAATAGAAACCGTTGAAGCAGTAGTAACACATGACGGTTCAAACTCATCAATAACCGTTTACGGAGAAGTACAGTCCAATAGTAACGAAACAAAGCAAGGTGCATATACAACCGATATAAATAGCGGTAATTTGATATTGAAGGTCACACCCCAAGTAACAGGTATAGACTGTGATGTTCGGGTCAGTTGGAAAGCAATGGTGATTTAATGGCGACAACGAATGCAGATTTTAAGGTAAAGAAAGGATTACAAGTTGAAGGTGGAGATATACATTTAGGCACAGGCCAAGATGGTTCTCTTAGTACAGATAATCGTACAGGTACAAATGTCGCAGGTAGACATTTGACTATTACTGCCGGAACAGGAACAGGTAATGAAGGCGGCGGTAGACTAGATTTCTACACAGGTGGTGCGGCAGGAAGTTCCGGCGCAGGTGCTTCAACTTCAACCCTTGCTCTCAGATTAGATAAGGATGGAACTGCTAATTTTCAAAGTAAAAATTTAGATGGTGTTGCATCAATTAGCGCAGATTCTACTTCGGGTTTTGTATTAGATTTAAGCGATGGTAACACAGGAAATAACGCTATATCATTAAGAGATGATATGGCTTCTGCTTTGAATATTAAACAAGGTCTAAATGATAGTTACATGGTTTTTAGAACTACAAATTCAGATGAAGGGATAGAACTTTTCAAAGATGTTGAGTTTTCAAATTCAAGAAATCATACATTGGATGTTCAAGAACAAACAGGAAATAATACAACAGGAAAGAATCTTACTATTAGTGCAGGTGCAGGTTCGGGTACAGAAGATGGTGGACAACTAATTTTCCAATCAACAGGAAGTGGAAGTGGTACTTCGGGTAATACTGCAACTACAAAAGCAATGGCGATGAAGATTTTCCCCGCAGGTACAGTTCAAATTCCTTATGTTGATATTAATGGTGGTTCAATTGATAACACAGCAATTGGTTCTAACGCTGAAAGTACGGCTAGATTTACAAATCTTACAGTAATAAAGGGGGGTTGGACTAGAATAAATGGTACTGCTAGGGAAACCAATTCTAAACTTCAAGTGAATGGAGATGACGCAAATACAAGCAACAATGCTAACGGGTTAGGTTATGTCGAAGCGAGGTTGCACACAGATATTGCTAATGATGATATTAGCGGTGTAACCTATGCTGATATAGGTAATATGTTTCTTCTTGATAACGCGGAAGATGCACCCGGTACAGGTCAAGGTGTGATGTTTACTGTAGGTAGAGGTAGCGGTGTAGGCGACCATTTCGGTGTAGGTAGGGTAATTCAAGGTGGTTCTGCGACAGAACACTTTGGTATTGGATATAACGGTACAAACTACGATGATACACCCAATGCTAACGCCGCTTTATTACCTGCTAATTTGATGTTTGAATTAGATACAAGCGGTAATGCTAGTTTGTCTAAAGCAAATGCAACATTGGAATTTAACAGCAATACTTCTAGTAATCAAACTACAAAAATTAAGGGTAGCCCTTCGGCTTCGGCATCTGTAACTTACACATTACCACCTGCCGCCCCTTCGGGTAACAACTATGTTTTACAAAGTTCAACAGCCGGAGTAATGTCTTGGGCTCAAGCCGCAGGTGGCGCAGACGGAATGGGAAGCGGTTTCCAATTAGAAGATAACGCTGGTACAGAAGTTACAATTGATGAAAGTAAAGAAGTAAAGTTCCTCGATGGGGGTGGAATAGATGCTACTTGGACTGATACAAGTAATGGAACAGATGCCGACCCTTACGACTTAACTTTCACTTTGGATATTAATGGACTTACGGCAGCAGCCATAGCAAGCGGAGATATGATTGCGTTTTCTGATGAAGGCTCAACAAACGACCCTACTAGGAAAGAATCAATTGATGATGTAGCCACATTATTTGCGGGAACGGGTCTTAGTGCTTCTAGTGCTGTGCTTAGTGTAGATGCCGCACAGACTCAAATTACATCTGTTGGTGCGCTTACAGGTCTTTCAACTGCGGCGGCGGCTAGTGTTGATATTAACGGTGCAGATGTTGATATTACCGCAACAACACTATCCATAGATTCAACCGATACAACCAATCTAACTATGACGGCTAATGTTGATGCCGCAAAAACTCTAACCATTGACGCTAGTAACAGCAATAGTGGTAGTAGTGCTAGTGCTGATATTAAAATCGGAACTACTAGTGCAACTGCTGTAACCATCGGTCACTCAACTTCCGAAGTTACAGTTGGGGATAATCTAACTGTTGTGGGTGATTTAACTGTAAACGGTACACAAACCATAGTTAATTCAACCACTCTCACATTCGATGATAAGAACATAGAATTAGCGCATTCTCCTAGTGGTTCAGAAGGTGATGATGCGGCTGTTGATGGTGGTGGAATAACACTAAAATCATCTGATAGCGATAAGACATTCAATTGGGTAAATTCTACTGATGCTTGGACAAGTTCTGAACATTTGAACATTGCATCGGGCAAGAAGTTTATGATTGACGGAAATGCTGTGTTTGATACTTCAACCACAATCACAAACACCGTTACATCTGCCGCAGGTTTAGCGACTGTTGGTGATTTGAATAGTGGTTCAATAACATCGGGCTTCGGGTCAATAAACAACGGTTCGTCAGCCATTACAACCATAGGCACAATAACAGGTGGCGTATTAGTTGCAGACAACCTTCAACTAGATGGAAATGTTCTTTCTTCAACCAATAGTAATGGTAATATCACACTCACGCCTAATGGTAATGGATTAGTCAATATAGCCAAAGATGACCTTGCTATTGCCGGAACAGCAGTAACAACCACAGCCGCAGAATTGAATGTCCTTGATGGGGTTACAGCCGGAACTGTAACTGCTAGTTTAGGTGTAGTGGTTGATAGCAACAAAGACATTGGCTCTTTTAGAAATGTTACAGCCACAGGAACAATACAAGGTGGTATTCTAAGCGCAGATGCAGTTGCTATAGTAGATTCTTCAAGAGGTTCGGGTACTAGTTTATCGGGTGCTACTACTCTAGCCACATATGATGTATCTACATACAAAACAGCGAAATATGTCTATCAAATTAAGAAAGATGACGCAGAAGATACAGATGTTGGAGAAATTCTAGTAACTTATGGTGTTACAAACAACGATGTGTACTTAACAGAATACGCTATGTTAAGCACAGGTTCAAGCATTGGGGCATGGACAGCCGATTACAATTCGGGAGATACAACAGTTAGACTAAGATTTACTCCTACCACAAATGGCACACACACTTATTCAATAATGAATACTCTACTAATAGCATGATGGAAAGTGAAATCATGGTGATAAATAATGGCGACAAATAATTCAGATTTTAAAGTAAAGAAAGGACTTGAAGTAACGGAAAACATATCCGTTTCGGGCGATATAGATGTGTCTTCCCTGTATGGTAGGCTGAATTTCAAAAAGAATGCTGACGGTAATGTAAATAACGATGCTATCTTTTTCATCAACGGTTCAGACCAATATGCAGGTGCGGTAAAATATTTCCATAGTGGTAATACACTAAGATTTGATGCTAACCAAGAAACCCAATTACACATTTCCGATGGTGCGATATTCCCACCTACTGATGATGATGTGGATTTAGGAACTTCATCTCTTAAGTTCAAAGATTCATTCTTTGGATTAGTAGATGCTGAAAACTTCAAAGTGAATGGGGGTCAAGGTAGTGACGGACAGGTATTGACTTCGACAGGTTCAGGAGTTGCATGGGAAAATGCCGCAGGTGGCGGTGCTTCTGCTATTGGTGGCTTAGATGATGTATTGATGGATGCTACTAATTTTACTAACGGATTCTTACTTCAATTAAATAGTGATGGTTCAGCACCAACAACAGGAACTCTAAATAGTGCAACAGGAAATATCGGTCTTGGAGAAGAT
>Ga0209645_1001299_pt1 | contig 12550 bp, 3 predicted proteins | sample ETNvirenome_6_30_FD_184070 | JGI IMG/M metagenome (GOLD analysis project Ga0209645, IMG submission 184070) | Marine viral communities from the Pacific Ocean - ETNP_6_30 (SPAdes) (version 2) | ecosystem: Environmental > Aquatic > Marine > Oceanic | place: Pacific Ocean | collected 2013-06-19
AGGTGATTTAATAACAACAGGAACAAATAATACAGCTATTGGTAGTGGAGCGTTAGGTTCTGCTGATGGAGGGGAAAGAGAAAATATTGCTATTGGATTCGGTGCTGCTGGTGGTATAAACAATGACTCTGCTATACGAAATGTTTTTATAGGAGAATATGCTGGATACGGTGGAACTGGTGCTCTAAACTACTCTGTTGCTATAGGATATAGAGCGTTAGATTCTACAGGAACCAGTGGTGGTGCATCTGGTACAGTTGCTATCGGATATTATGCGGGTGCTGATATTACTTCAGGAGCTGGAAATACTGCTATCGGTTACGAGGCATTATTAACAGAAGACACAGGTGGTGGTAACACAGCAATAGGTTATCAAGCATTAAAACTTAATAATAAAGATAGTTCTACAGCAGGAAATACTGTTATAGGTTATCAGGCAGCTACTGCCTATACTTCTCATCACAGAAATACTATTATTGGTTATCAAGCTGCTTTATCTTCAGATGGTGGAGAAAATAATAATACTATTATTGGTTGGCAAGCTGGAATGAGTATAAATTCTAATGACTCAAGTAATAATGTTATCATTGGAAAAGAAGCGGGTACTGGAGGAACTGGAAAATTAGAAAGTGCGGTAATTATAGGTGCACGAGCTCTGAACTCTACTGCGAATCATCAACAAATTGGTACAATCGCCATTGGTTTTGATGCTCTCACTTCTACCACTTCAGGAATTGGTAATACCGCTATCGGTTATAAATCTGGTTATTTAAGTAATGATTCATATAATACTTTAATTGGTTATGAAGCTATGTACTCAGGATCATCAGCTGGTTACAATTCTGTTGTTGGATACCAAGCTGGTTATCATTTACGAGAAGGTGATAAAAATACCATAATGGGATATCAGGCAGGATATAATCTAAGAGATACATTTGAGCATGTTGCTATAGGATATCAATCATTATATACATTAGAAAGTTTAAATGAAGATAATGCTGGTTATGATTACGGACAATCAAGGAGTACTGCTGTTGGTGCTTATGCTCTACATCTTTCCCAAGATAGAGGTGAAGTATATAATGGTAATACCGCTGTTGGTCATAGTGCTGGATATAAAGGTGGTGCTGACATGCAGTTTGGTGGTAATGTCTATGTAGGAAATAGTGCTGGATACTGGCATGATGCTGGTGGTAGTGTGTTTATTGGTCAAAGTGCTGGTTATAACTATATGTCAGGTTCTTATAATGTCGCTGTAGGTAGATACGCTTTGAGAGGATTTACTACTTCCTCTGCAATTGGTAACTATAATGTTGCTATAGGTCCGGAAGCGGGATATAATTGGACAAATGGTTTTAACTCTGTAGTTATGGGGTACAGAACTGGATATCATGGAGCTGGTAGTAGGGATATGACATTGATTGGTGCATATGCGGGATACAATATGTCTGGTTCTCAACAATACAATGTCTATGTCGGTTCTTCTGCAGGATATGGTAAAAGTTTAGCGAGTGGGAATGTTGCTGTTGGGTATGCCGCTTTGGGTGGTACTGATTGGAGAGATAATTTAAGTAGTGTAAATGGTGACTATAGTGGGCTTACCTCCGTTGGATACTATGCGGGTAGATATGTTGCTAATGGTTTTGCAACTTTGATGGGTACTAACGCTGGTGAAAGAGCAGCTGGAAGTTCCAATCAATTTTTTGGATACTATACTGGTAGGGGTTATACATCAGCTGCACCTTATAACAATGGTCATAATAATGTTGGTATTGGTCGTGAGGCACTAGAAGGATTCAGAAGTGGTTCTTATAATACCGCTATTGGTCGTGACGCTATGACAAGTCAACAAGATGGTGACTCTAATATTGCTATAGGATATGCCTCTTTATATGGTAATTCTACAGCTCTTAATAATTCAACAGATTATAATATTGCTATGGGACATGGGGCCATGTATTATCATGGACAAGGTGACCACAATGTAGCAATGGGATACTTTTCGTTATCCCGTAATGTAAGTGGTTCTGCTAATATAGCTATAGGTCGTGAAGCAGGACATTATGCAACTGGTTCCAATAACACATTTATAGGATATGCCGCTGGATACGGAAGTAGTGGTGCTCCATATGCTTCAGGTGAAAATAATACTGCTATTGGATATCAATCTCTTACTGCTTTCACGACTGCAGCTGAATCTACAATAATAGGATATCAATCAGGAAAAGCAATAACCTCAGGTATAAGAAATGTTTTAGTTGGAGCATATTCAGGTGATGCAATCACAACGGGTGCTAATAATATTGCTATAGGATATGGAGTTGATGTTTCAGCCAATGATTCTATTAATGAAATCGTTATCGGTAATTCATCACACACAGGTTCTTTTAAAATGGGTAGTGGAGCTAATGATAGTGCTACATCACAAGCACAAGGTGCTCAAGCACTAGCACAATCTCTTTACTTAAAAAAGATAGGATTAGATGGTTCATTAAGTGGTGGAAGTGCTACTGACGATAATCCATTATTGACTCTACATGGAGCATACAATCAAGATGTGTTAGGTAATAATGGACATTCTTTAAGATTTATAATGCAAGACGAATCTTCAAATAGTGCTGAAACTGCTAGAATTTCAACTATATCTCGTTCAGGAAATATGAACTCAAACCTAAGTGGGTTTGGTACGGAAATGTATTTTTACAATAGAGTTGGTGGTACACTTACTAAGCAAATGGAAATTGAAGGTGGTGATGGTCACGCTAGAATTTCAATTCTTAGTGATACAAGTACACAAGCACTTAAAGTTTTTAACGATGGTAATAATGCCAACAGAGATGGTATTTATATTCAAGCTGGAGCGGATGATGGAAGTGGAACAACTGCTTATATAGATTGTTATGACGGAGATGGTGACCAAATAGGACACATATCAAATACTTCAGGCACATTTGCATTAACCGATGTCTCAGATAAAAGATTAAAAAAGAATATTGTAGATACCACAATAAAAGGTGTTGATACAATTAATAAAATGAAAGTTAGAGATTTCGAATGGATTAAATCAGGAGATAAATCAGTTGGTGGTTTTATTGCTCAAGAATTAGCAGAGGCTTTCCCATCTGCTGTTACTGGTGAAGATGGTGCTATGGAAGATATTCTTGATGAAGATGGTAACAAAACTGGAGAAAGAATCAAACCAATGGGTGTTTCAAGAGATAATCTTATACCTGTATTGATAAAGGGTGTTCAAGAACTATCATCAGAAAATAAAGAATTAAAAGATGAACTTAATGAGTTGAAGATATTTATTAAAAAGAAATTAGGAGACGAATAGGTGAAAATTGATAGCCCAACCTTTCTAAGTGAAACTACTTTTATAAGTGCTTCAGTTCAATTCTCAAGCGGTTCCCAAAAGTTCGGTAATACATCAGATGATTTACATCAGTTTACTGGCTCACAGTCCACAACTGGAACTGGTTCGTTTGGTCATCTAAATATAGCTGGAACTGGTAATAATGTCGCTAACTTCCAAGTTGGTAACAGAACATTATCTTTAAAACTAAATGATTCACCACCATCTGGTGATGTTGGAGTACAATTTAGAGCTGGTGCTAGTGATTACTTAGGTTTAGCTGCTGGTGGTGGAAGTGATTTTGGTATTGTAATTGATGCTAGCAACAATGTTGGTATCGGTTTATCAAATCCAAGTGATTACAATTCGGTAGGAAATAAATTAGTAGTTGCAAACACAAGTGGAAATTCGGGAATTACAATAGCTTCAGGTAACAGTAGTTATGGTGCTTTATATTTTGCTGACAACACAAGTGGTACTAGTGAATACGATGGGGCTGTAGAATATAACCACTCATCTAGACAAATGAAATTTTGGGCTGCTGCTAATGTAAATCCACCAAATATAATGTTAGAGTCTGATGGTGATGTTACCTTGGGAAGAAACATAAGTGGCTCAGCAACCTCAACTGGTTCGTTTGGTAGGATAGTAACTGATGGTAGAATAGCAGTAGGAGATTTTATAACAGCAGCAGGATTCAATTTACAGGCAGGAACTGGAACTACAGTAGCAATTGGTGAGGGTGCCGGTGGTAGTGGTGGAGAAGATAATGTCTTTATTGGTAGTACAACCGCAGGAAATGCTGGAGCTGGTGTAGTTGGTAGTGTCTATATAGGTAGACGAGTTGGGTATTTAAATAGTACTGGAGATAAGAATGTAGGTATTGGATGGTGGGCTGCTTACACAGGAGGCCCAACCAACTCTGTGATGATTGGTGCTGAAGCGATGAGGTATTCATCGGTAGGAGATAAAAATATTGCTGTGGGTTATCAAGCAATGCAGCAATCTGCAGAAACTAATTACTCAATCGGTATCGGTGTAAATTCACTTGGTGCTTCAATTAGTGCTGGTTACAATATAGGAATTGGAAACAATGCTTTATATCGTGCAGGTGGTACAAACTCTATAGCTATTGGAAACAATGCAGGACAATATGCGAGTGGTAGTGGAAACATATGGATGGGATATGGAGCTGGTAAAGGTGCAACAACATCTTCTCCATATTCAACTGGTTACTACAATATCGCTATCGGATATGAGGCTATGAACCTACATACAACTCAAGCAACTTACAATGTGGCATTAGGATTTTCTGCTCTTAAAAGCCTTACAACTGCAGATGACAATATTGCAATTGGTAGGTCAGCTTCGGTATCAACCACAACAGGATATTCAAATGTTGGTATTGGCCCAGCTTCATTTTACTATAATGTTAAAGGTTACGGTGCTGTAGCAATAGGTCAGAATGCAGGATATGGATTTGGTCGTGGTGGTGGTCATACACCTGTTGGTAGTATACTCATAGGAACTACAGCTGGATACTATGCATCCGGCTCTAACAACATTTTTATAGGATATGAATCTGGAAAAGGTGGGACTTCGGGAACTCCGTATAGTTCAGGTGAATATAATATTGCTATTGGATATGCATCTCTTTATAGTTTCACAACAGGACATCAAAATACCATTATCGGACATGAGGCAGGAAGAAACATCAGCTCAGGACATGAGCTTACCATTATGGGATATCAAGCTGGTTACAATGTCACAACCGCTGATAACAACACAATCATCGGAAGACAGGCAGGTTACAATCTTACAACTTCGAGATACAATGTCTTAATCGGAGATAACGCTGGATATAACTTAGTAGAAACTAGTACTAATAACGATAATGTTATGATTGGTGTTAGTGCAGGATACGCAGGTGATAACAACTGGCCTCAAGCAACGGATAATGTTTATATAGGTTCCAGTGCTGGTCGTTATTTAGACGATGGTTATGCTAATGTTATACTAGGAAAGGAAGCTGGTAAAAGTGATAGCGGAGGTGGAAACGCAACATCCCACAATGTTTATATTGGAATGGAAGCAGGTTTTAACACAACGGATACATATAGAAGTATTGTAATAGGTTACAGAGCTGGTTACACAATGACGAATGCTCCTGAATCTGTTATCATAGGTGACCAAGCTGGTTACACCCTTACGACAACTACTCAGACAGTTTTAATTGGTAAAGATGCGGGTTATAATATCAACGCTACAGGCGCAAACGGAACAGTCGCTATCGGATATCAAGCAGCAAACGCTGTTACTTCGGCAGCTGGATTAACCGCTGTTGGATATCAAGCTGCAACAGATATAGTTGATGGTTACTCAAATACTGCTATTGGATATCAAGCATTATACTCAGAAGTAGCTTCAGACCAGAATACTGCGGTTGGGTATAGAGCACTGTACTCTCAATCAGGTTCAACATCAACACGCGGAAATACTGCAGTTGGTGATTTAGCAGGATATTCTACAACCACTGCAGATAGAAATACTTATGTTGGAAAGTCAGCAGCTTACAATGTAACCACAGGAAGACAAAATACAGCTCTTGGTTGGAATGCATTACAAACTGTAACAACAGGTGCTGGTAACACAGCAGTTGGTGCGATGGCTGCAAATGCGTTAAGTGGTTCTTCTGGTAATAATGTTTTTGTCGGTGACCAAGCAGGATATAATAATACCCAAACTTATGGACAGGTTTTAGTAGGGTATCAAGCTGGTAATAATAATACCACAGGTGAACGAAATGTTATGCTTGGACATAGGGCGGGTAGTAGTATAAATGGTGGTGGTAGTAATATAATTTTAGGGTACGATGCCGCATACATATTATCAGGTTCATCAAGTAGCAATATTATTATAGGTAGTGGAACTGCTAATGTAGCAGCTGATATTAGTTATGCAATTCTCATCGGATCTAATGCTGGTTATCAATTAACTGGAACAGCCGACACCGCACCCGATAACGTTATTCTCATCTGATATAGGGCGGGTAGATTATTCACATCTGGTTCAGGAAATGTTGTAGTTGGTGATAATGCTTTTTACTCCGCAGGAGCAAGACAATATAATACTGTTATGGGAAGTAGTGCGATGTATGATGCAACGACTGCTTCAAAGAATGTTTCTATTGGATATCAATCTTTAGCAAATCTTACGACTGGTGATAGTAATACTGTCATTGGTTACCAGGCAGGTGACGCAATGACCACTACGGCTAATACCGTTTTGATAGGCGAATCTGCAGGAGGTTCGATAAATTCTGCAGACGCAAACGGAACAGTTGCTATAGGATATCAAGCAGGTTTAGCGATTACTTCAGGACAAAGAAGTACTTTCGTTGGTTATAAAGCAGGTGATTCAATAACAAATGGTGATAGGAATACAGCAATCGGTTATGAAGCATTAATGACTGCTACAACAGGAAATTATAATACCGCAGTTGGACATGGTGCTTTAAGAGATTTAGTTCCTGGTGTAGTCGATTTTAATACTGCTATTGGTTATGATGCTGGTCACGATTCAACAACAGCAAGTGGTTCAACTTTTGTCGGTGCTGGTGCAGGATATGATGTAACAACAGGAAATAATAATACTGCTATTGGTAAGTATGCTATGTATAATGGAGATACTACTGGTGACAATAATATTGCAGTAGGTGTTAACTCAGGATATGATTTAACATCAGGAGCAAACAATGTTTTACTTGGTAATGATGCTGGTGCTAATCTAACCTCAGGTGATAATAATACCATCATCGGCTTTCAAGCAGCTACACAAAACGCTGGAACTTATCATTCAAATGTCGCCGTTGGGTATCAAGCTCTCAAGGGTGTAGCTGATGGACCAGGAAATGTTGCTGTTGGATTTCAAGCTCTTTCAGGTAATGCTCATGGAGATTACAACATCTCCATTGGATATCAGTCCTTTTCAAATCTTGGTCTTCCTGATAAGGCTATAGCTATAGGATATAGAGCTGGACAATTAGCTTTACCATATAATGGTACTTATAACAACGGACACCAAATCTTCATCGGTACGGAGGCTGGACAATATCTTGGTAATAATAATTCAGCCTATGGTCAATTTAATCTATTCATAGGTAATGGTGCGGGTAAATGGAATAAATGGGGTGAAAATAATACTGTAGTTGGGCATCAAGGATATGGTCAAGGATTAGCTGCTACAGTTCATGTGTCTTCTTCCAATATAACAACAGTAGGAGCTTATGCTGGACAATACACAACTGGTTCTAATAACACATTCGTAGGTTCTTACGCTGGTCGAGGTGGAACAACATCTGCTCCGTATAGTTCAGGTCAGTATAATGTTGCTGTTGGTTACAAAGCTCTTACTGGTTTCACAACTGGTGATAATAATATCGCTATAGGTTATCAGGCAGCTGATTCTTTAACTACAGCCGATCTGGTAGTAGCAATTGGTGATAATGCATTACAATCATTAACTGGTGGTGGTTATGGTGTTGCTATCGGTAGACAGGCTTTGCAAGCAGAAACGGGTGATTATGAGTTTGTAGCAATTGGTAACCTATCTGGACAATACCAAAATAAAACAACCAGAGCTTACAATACATATGTAGGACATGGTGCTGGTAGATACAACGTAGTTGGTACTAGTAATACCTATCTCGGTTACTATGCAGGTTATAATAGAAAAGGAAGTTCAAACGTAGCACTTGGTAACGGAGCTATGGCAAACCTAACCTTTGGTGATGGTAATGTAGCGGTTGGTAATGCTGCTATGTCTTATACATCTGGTTCTAATAATGCTGCCGTTGGTGCTTATGCTGGTAGATTTGCGACTGGTTCATACAACACCTTTATGGGATATGAGGCTGGTCAAGGTGGAACAACATCTGCTCCGTATAGTTCAGGTATAAATAATACTGCTGTTGGATATCAAGCTCTTAAATCTTTCACAACTATAGGTGGTATTACAGCAGTTGGTTACCAATCTCTTACAGCCTTAACAACAGGTGTTGGAAATTCTGGTTTTGCTGATAGAACTTTAAAATTATTAACGACTGGTCAATACAACACCGCACTTGGAAATCAAGCTATGGAGAATACTGTTGATGGTACGAGAAATACTGCTGTTGGATATCAAGCTGGTGGTTATTTTCTAAATGATTATAGTACCGCTGTAGGATTTAATGCTGGTAAAACTGCGAGTGGTAGTCATAATACATTTGTAGGAAACGAAGCTGGATTAGGTGGTGGTGGAACATCTGCTCCCCATAGTTCAGGTCAATATAGTACTGCGGTTGGTAGTCAAGCTCTTCAAGGTTTCACAACAGCTAATTACAACACCGCGTATGGATTTAGAAGTTTATACAACACCACAACAGGTCAGTATAACACCGCAATCGGTGTGAACGCTGGTTTCTCCAAAACAGGAACAAACTATGATACTATCATAGGAATGAATGCGGCTTACAATCTAAACGGCGGGGATGGTAGTAACACAATAATCGGTTCTGATGCCGGATACTATCAAAATATCGCTGCATCAAATGTTATAATAGGTCAACAAGCTATGTACGGTTCAAACACTACAGACAATGCTTATAAAAACGTTGCTGTCGGTAATCATGCGTTACAACAAAATGTAACTGGTGATAATAATGTCGCATTGGGATGGAAAGCAGGATATAAAAATGTCGGTGACTACAATGTATACTTAGGTTCTATGGTATCAGCTTCAGCTGCAGGTGTTGACCACGAGATAGTAATTGGAGCTGGAACAAGTGTATCTACTTGGTTAGAAGGTGGTGGAACGGAAACTGTCAGAATAGGTAACACGACAGATTTTATCACAAACGATTTCGGTGAAAATGCTACTTGGACACACTCTTCAGATAGAAGGGTTAAAAAGAATATAAAGGATACCAACTTAGGATTAGAATTTATACTTAAATTACAACCAAAAGAGTTTCAGAAGAAAGCACCAAGTGAGTATCCACCTGAATTTAGTGGATACAATCCTGATGTAACAGAACGAAAGAATCCAGACAAAATACATTATGGATTTATAGCACAAGAGGTTAAAGAAGCTATGGATTCGGTAGGACACTCAGAATTTTCTGTGTGGAAAGAAAATCCTGATGGAATGCAAGAACTCGGTGAATCTGAACTTATTACACCTCTTGTAAAAGCAGTGCAAGAACTAACAGAAATCGTAAAATCTCAACAAAAAGAGATAGAAGAACTAAAAAATAAATAAAAAAGTTGTATTTCGGATATTTATCTGATATATATTACTATTAATAAACAAAACTAAGGAGTTATTAAAATGGCTGATGAAATTAAATTTACTGATGAAGAGTTGAAGTCTCTTCAAGATTTAAGTCAAGGTTACCAAAACATTCAAAGCGCTTTTGGACAATTAAGGGTTCAGAAGATTTTACTTGAGCAACAAAAAGAAGCTCTTGAAGAAGCTGAAGTAAAGATGGAAGCTGATTATGCTGAAAATCAACAGAAAGAGCGTGATTTAGTAGAAGAGTTGAATAAAAAGTACGGTCCAGGACAACTTGATCCTCAATCAGGAGTATTCACACCGACACCACAAGAAGAAGCTGCTGAAGAAGTAGAAGAATCTTAAATAAATCCTTAATCGGTTGTATTTTGAAAATTTTGCTTATATTTATATATAAGAATTTTCATATTAATTTTTAAACCTTTAAAGGAGAAAAACGCATGGCAGAGAGAATAGTCAGTCCAGGTGTATTTACTCGTGAGAGAGATTTATCTTTTTTACCACAAGGAATATCTGAAATAGGTGCGGCAATAGTAGGACCAACTTTAATGGGCCCCTCTTTTGTTCCAACTGTAATAAGAAACTTTGAGGAATTTGAAAAAGTATTTGGATCTTACTCTACCGATTATTATACACCCTACACTGTAAAAAATTATTTAGATAGTGCTGGTACAGTAACTATAGTAAAAGTAGGATATCTTGGTGGATATAGTACAAAAGCGATAAACTTAATCATATCAGGCTCAGGTACTAGTAAAATAGTTGCTGGTACTTTCATAGCATCAGAACTAAATAGTGAGGGTCTTGGTAGTGTGTCTGCTTCACTTGGTGGAAGTGCTAATTTAGGAAACTTTAATATAAACTTTTTTGGTGGTGGATTACCAGCAGTTACGGCTAGTTTATCAAATCTAACATTGGAACAAAAAGGTAGTGCTGCAGGGGGAGATTCTGAAGCTTCCGGTAAATACATTAAGAAACAGATACCAACTAACAAAAAAGCAAAGAAGATTGGTGCGAACGATGCTCCGATATTCATGCCTAAGTATTTTGCTACAACTGTTAGTGCTTCGATATCATCAAATGTTGATGGAATAACAGCATCTTCTTCAATTTTCTTAGAAGAGATGTCTCAATCATTTGATATCGGTACGGAGACAGTAGACACCTCAGGTGGTAATTACATATTGACTAATACTGGTAACAAAGATGTTGCTGCTGCAAGGACACCATTCATTCAATCACAAACACCAGCTACAGATCTTTTTAGGATTTACACTAGAGCTGATGGTGATGATACTAATAATCATTACGTGGTTGTAGGAAATATTAAGAGACCTCAAAATTCTAATTCAAGTCCTGATTTCGCTGAATTTAGCATTGCTCTGTATAGAGTTGGTAATCCAAGTGCTATTGAAGTTTTCAATAATTTGAATATGGATCCGGATTCTTCCAACTATTTGGTAAAAGTAATTGGAGACCAGTTTTCAACTGTAAACAATGATGGTGAAGCTACTATGTATGGTGATTACCCTAATTTATCTAGATATATTAGAGTTGGTGATTACAAAGAGGATGTATTCAGAAGTAATCCTAATTTACAACCTATGGGATTTGCAGCTGTAAATAATCCAATTAGGTCAGCATTTAGTATTCCAACCGCTTCATTTAATAGAGCACAAACATACAGTGGTGGAAATACTAATAGTTCAGCATATGTTGCTTCTTTACCATATGGATTTAAGATAGACAGTAAGTTCAATGACATAGAAATTGAAACTAATAAAGCGTACTTATCGCCGATACCATCATATGGAAGTGATGTTTCAACCGGTGACAACGCTGCATTTGGTTTAGAGAATATGTTTGGGTATGGTACATCAGCAGATCCTGAATTTAGTAAATATACTAACTTTGCTATAGCAACTCAAACATTAAGCATATCCTCATCTGCAGAACAGTTAAAATACTCTGTTCCATTTCAGTTTGGTTTTGATGGTAAACATCCGTCTAAAACACTTAGTACAGGAACTTCAATATCAGCTACAAACATAATGGGATTTGATTGTTCAACTTCTACTTCTAGTGGTTCTATCGCTTATAAAAGAGCTATAAACGCTATCAGTAATCCTGATGATGTTGATATCAATATGTTGGTAACTCCAGGTATTATTCATAAACATCACTCAGTTGTTACTAATCATGCAATAGATAAGGTTGAAGACAGAGCTGATGCTTTTTATGTGTTGGATAGTTCTGATATAGATGATAATGTTGCTACTGCTGTAAATAATATTGCTAGTTTAGATACTAACTATGTAGCTACATACTATCCTTGGGTTAAGATGGATAATCCTGCTGGAAATGGTCAAGTTTGGGTTCCACCATCAGTAGTAATACCAGGTGTGATTGCTTTTACAGACCAAGTATCACATGAGTGGTTTGCTCCTGCTGGATTAAACAGAGGTGGATTATCTAATGTCAGAATGACTAAGAAGAAACTCACCCATACTGATAGAGATACTCTTTATGAGGGTAGGGTTAATCCAATTGCTTCTTTTCCTGGTCAAGGAGTTGTAGTTTTTGGACAGAAAACACTACAAGCAAAACCATCTGCTTTGGATAGAATCAACGTAAGAAGATTATTAATCAGATTAAAGAAGTTTATCGCTTCTTCAAGCAGATTCTTAGTATTCGAACAGAACGATTCATCTACAAGAAGCAGATTCTTAAATATAGTTAATCCGTTCTTAGAATCAGTTCAATCCAATAGTGGTTTGAGTGCATTCAAAGTTGTAATGGATGATTCCAACAATACTCCTGATGTCATAGACAGAAATCAGTTGGTTGGACAGATATTCATAC
>Ga0209645_1001300_pt1 | contig 12549 bp, 8 predicted proteins | sample ETNvirenome_6_30_FD_184070 | JGI IMG/M metagenome (GOLD analysis project Ga0209645, IMG submission 184070) | Marine viral communities from the Pacific Ocean - ETNP_6_30 (SPAdes) (version 2) | ecosystem: Environmental > Aquatic > Marine > Oceanic | place: Pacific Ocean | collected 2013-06-19
TTACCATTTATTCCTGAACAAGAAATTCGTGGTCAGTCCAGTGGAGTTACTGCTGTTGTTGAGAGATATGTTTCTACAAATAGTGGAGTTGAAAACACCACTCTTTATGTTAGATATCTTTCCTCTGGTTCCGACAACTCTCAAGAAACTTTCTTTGATGGAGAGAACCTTGAGATCGTCAATGATCTGAATATTGTTGACCCCGCTGACAGTGAGTTTGCAAACTTCCAAGCAGGGGAGGTTTTTGCAACTGTAAAGGCACAAGATGCTACAGGTCCTGGATCTGGAGTTGCAATTCAACAAGGTGTATATTTCTTAAGAGGAACTTTTGTAGATATTCTTGAGGACTTCTTGTTCCTTGAACAATATTCTAACACTCCAAGTTACAAAGTTGGTTTTAGGATATTTGAAGAGATTGTCAATTCCTATCAAGACTCAAGTCTAAATGACAATGCAAAGGGTTTTTCAAACTATGCAGCACCAGGTGCGGATAGATTCAAAATATATGCGCAACTAACAAAAGTAGACTTAGATAGTACCGATACTGATAATTTTGTAGAACTTGCAGAAATTAGAGATGGTAATCTCATTACTATCTCCAATACACCCGAATATAACGTTTTATCGGAAGAGTTTGCAAGAAGAACTTACGATGAGTCTGGTGATTATTATGTAAAAGCACCTAATATTACTGCCAAAGAAACTTTAAATAACTTAAAGGGTAATAATGGTGTATTTAACGAAGAGCAAGTAACTTATAACGGTAATATTCCAAGCGAAGACCTTGGAACATATGAAGTCGCTCCAATGACAGCATATGTTCAGGGTTTTGAAGTAGAAACTCTGAGTCCTGTATTTTTGGACTTTGATAAACCAAGAGAAACGAAAGAATTAGAAAATCAAAGTATTAACTACTTTACGGGACCAACATTTACACTCAACAGAGTTTATGGTTCTCCAAATATTGGTATTGCAACTGGTTACACAGTTTCACTGAGAGACGAAAGAGTTGGTGCAGCACAAACTATTGCACCTGGTTCTGAAATTGGTCTTGCAAGAGTATATGATTTTGCATTGGAGTCTGGTTCCTACAGTGCATCTAACCCAGATGAAAACCAATGGGATATTGCACTCTATGATATTCAAACGTATACCAATATTGAGTTAAACGAACCCATTTCTCTGAGTGTTCCAACTCACGTAAAAGGTAGAGAAAGTGGTGCAGTTGGTTTCTTGCGTTATGATACTTCGGATAATAGACAGTTTACTGTATATAATACCAAAGGTTCATTCTCTCTTGGTGAAAAACTGATTTTTGATGGTATTGAAAACACCAGAGTTTCGACAGCAGTAACAGCAAAGGGCATTGGTGATGTAAAGGCTGTCCATGGAATGGTTGGTAGTGGATATACATTTACTGGTGATACGGTACAGTCACCTCGCTTCCGCATTGGTCAAGTAAACATCACTGCTAACAGTGGAGGTATCAGTACTGTATCATCAACAGATGCTATCTTTATTGGTATTGCAACTGTTGGAAACCTGGTAGCATTCTCAAATCCAGGTTTAACTGTAGATACTTTTGCAAGAATTGAGTCAGTCTCTCTTAACTCACTGACTATCAGCGGTGTTACGACAGTTACTGATGTTGCTGATGGTGGTCTCCCTACTGCTGCTATCAACCCAGCAAACTTTAGAATACTGACCACAAGTCTTCAGTCTTCTACTGATAATACCCTTTATACGCCATTACCTAAGCAAAATATCGCTAATGTTGACTTAACAGAGTCAAACTTGACCGTTAAGAGACAATATGATGTAACTATCACCGCTAACTCAACTGGTGCTATTACTGCAGGTCCAAACCTGACTTTCTTACCTTATGATGAAGAAAGATACACTTTAATTAGCGAGAATGGAACAACTCAGGAACTGAGTCCTGATAAGTTAGTATTTACTAATGGTTCTCAGACTCTTACTTTTATTGGTTTGAGTGGTGCAGGACCTGCTAAGTTGATCGCATCACTCAGAAAAACTACGGTAAAAGAAAAGAAGAAGATCAAGTCTAGAGCACAAACTATTGTTATTGATAAGTCTAAGTATTCTGCTTCGGGTATTGGTGCAACCACTCTTAATGATGGTCTTACTTATGGAAACTATGCATACGGCACACGAGTACAAGATGAAGAAATTGCATTACTCAAACCAGATGTAACTAAACTGAATGGTATTTTTGAGTCTAATGGAACTGGTGATCCTGAGTTGCCTTCTATTGTTGTTTCTTCTTTAGATGGTCCCACGAATAAGACAAATGATCTTATTCTCGGAGAAGAATTTATTGGTTCTTCTAGTGATGCAATCGGTATGTTTGCAGAGCGTGTTAACGACCTGAAAATATCATTCATCTATCAGAATAATAACAGATTTGCTGATGGAGAAGAAATTACATTCAAAGAATCTGGCGTCAAAGGTTTCATATCTTTATCTGATGATGGCGACAATAATATTACTTCTTCTTATACATTAGATGCTGCTCAAAGAAAAACTATCTATGATCAGTCTAGAATAGTTAGAAAGAACGGAGCAAAAGAACCAACAAGAAAACTAAAAATTGTATTCGAGTCTGCTACCTTTGATTCAGCAGATACAGGTGATATTACTACTGTTAATTCATATGAGCAGTTCCATTATTGCAACATTCCAGAAGTAAATGGAATTAGTAATGCTGATATGATTGATATCAGACCAAGAGTTTCGACTCCTGATGTCACAGAAAATGCAAGATCTCCTTTTGAATTCCTTTCTAGATCTTTTACACAGCAAGGAAACTCAGCAGCAAATGTATTAGCATCTGATGAGTCCTTTGTAATAAAATATTCTTTCTATCTTCCAAGAATTGACAAGATATTACTTACAAAGGATGGTATTTTCCAGGTAAACCAAGGTGTTTCTTCAGAAAACCCACAAGAGCCTATTGGAAGTGATGATGCTTTAGAGGTAGCGACTGCATTCTTACCAGCATATCTCTGTAATGTTGATGATGTTGTGCTTGACGTAACTCAGCACAAGAGATATAGAATGCAAGATATTGCAAAACTTGAGGACAGAATTAAGAACCTTGAGTTTTATACTGCATTGACTCTTCTTGAAGTTGATACTCAGAACATGCTCATCCGTGATGCTAACGGATTAAATAGATTCAAAGCTGGTTTCTTTGTAGATGATTTCTCATCAACTCTTGTACAGAGGAAAGTTACGACTGTTAAAAACAGTATTGATATTAAAGAAGGTGAATTAAGACCAACACACCATACAACTTCTATTGACCTGTTACTTGGAACAAATGCTCTTGCTGGAATTGGAACTGCTGTAAATCCATTAGCGGATGGCAGAACTGATACAAACTTGGTTGGAACTGGTGTTAGAAGAACTGGACAAGTAGTCACTCTTGACTATGAAGAAGTCAGTGCAATAACTCAACCATATTCAACCAGAGTTGTAAATGTAACTCCATATGCAGTAGGTTTCTTTGGTGGTTCTGTTGCTCTCTTCCCATCATCGGATGTTTGGGTTGATCAGGTAAGAGTTGAAGCTAAGACCGTTGTTGCAGAAGGAAACTATACGAAGACTCTCTATCAGTTGTCTGAAGAAGGGTTTGATAAGCAAACTGGTCTTGGTCCCGTAACGTGGGGATCTTGGGAAACTGTTTGGACTGGTGAGTCCACGGCTACATCTACAAGAGAAGTCACTAGAAACTATCAAGTCATCGAAGAGACTATCGAAACTACTACTAGAACTGGAACTAAGAGTAGAACTGGAAGCAGAAGAGCACTTAAGGAAGAGTTTGATAATACTTCCTTCGGAGATCAGGTTCTTAGTAGTCAAGTAATTCCTTATGTAAGGTCTAGAAACGTTGAGTTTACTGCTAAGAAGATGAAACTCTTCACAAGAGTTTATCCATTCTTTGATGGTGTTGATGTCAGTAAGTACATTATTCCAAAGTTACTCCAAGTCACTATGACTCAGGGAACATTCCAGGTAGGTGAAACAGTTCACGGTTCTTTTGACATTCCTGGACTTATCCATTCAACTTATATTAAATTTAGAGTTGCTACATCAAATCATAAGTATGGTCCATATGATGCACCAAATGACATCTTTACAACAAATCCATATGATCAATCATTAACCATTCCAGATGTATATTCATCAACTTCAACAATATTGAATATTGATACTTATAGTCTGGCAAACCAACCACAAGGTGAATTCTATGGTAATGTTGAAGTCGGTATAACACTTAGAGGTCAAACAAGTGGAGCAGAAGCAAAACTTGATAGTATGGCACTTGTAACTGATCATATCGGTACACTTATTGGTTCTTACTTTATTCCAGATCCCAACGTACTAACGAATCCTAAATTTGAAGCAGGAACTAAGTTGTTTAGACTTACTAGTAGTGATACAAACTCTCAGATTCCTGGTTCTACAACAACAAGTGCAGAAGAAAATTATTTCGTAGAAGGTAAGGTTAACACCGTACAAGAGCAAATAATTTCTGTTAGAAATAGTAAGATTGTAGTAGAAAAACCAGTTGAAACTGAGAATGTATCTAAGGAAGAAACACCTGTTGTAATTGATAGTAAGGTATTGAGAAATATCCCAAGACCTGCACCTAGTTACGGTGGTGGTGGAGGTAGTAGTGAAAAAGTCTACCAAGGTTTTGCAACTGGTTACATTTATGCAACTGGTACTTATGGTTTCGTTAACCAGAACGCTGGTAACTACTCACCATGGAGAGCATCACAAGGTCAACCAGCAGTTATCTCGCAACCTGCTATTGGTCAGGGTGCTATCGAAAGAGCGGTAGCAGATGGATACTCACCATCATCTATTAGAGCTTGGATGGCGCGACCTGGCACTATTGTGGGTCCATGGGCAGCAGCTTGGGCAAGTGACATCAACCTTAAGAAGAATATTACTCCTATTGATAATGCTCTAAATAGATTGATGAATATGACTCTTTGACAATGATAGAGAAGATAATGAATCTAAGTGGAAATAGATATGATTGGAATGAAAATATGAAAAACTTGACTGGCGCAACTGGAGTCGAATATGGAGTATTAGCTCAGGAAGTTCAAAAGGAATTTCCTGAGATGGTTATGAAAGGTAATGATGGTTATCTTCGTGTCGATTACATTCAACTCATTCCTGTTATGATTGAAGCAATAAAAGAGTTAAAACAGGAAATAGATCAACTTAAACAAGATAAATAACAAAATAAGGAACCCTATAATACAATGAGAGTCGTAGATCCACTAGCACAATCATTTTATGTTGAGGAACCAACAGGTATCTTCGTAACCTCTATTGATTTGTTCTTTTATTCAAAAGATGAGACTTTACCAGTAACGGTTCAACTCAGACCAATGTCGTTAGGTCTGCCTACAGCAAAGTTGTATCCTTTTAGTGAAGTTGTCATTGATCCAAAAGACATTGAACTTTCAGATGATGCAACTGTTCCTCATAGGGTAACATTTGAATCTCCAGTTTATTTGAAAGGGGATACATTCCATTCTGTTGTCATTCTTTCAAACTCTGACATGTATAATGTTTGGGTTTCTAAGTTAGGTGAAATTGATATTACAACTCAGTCTGGACCAGAGTCCAAACAAATCTTTGTAGCAAAACAACCCCTCCTTGGTGGGTTGTTTAAGTCTCAAAATGCTTCTACTTGGAACGAAGCACCATATGAAGACTTAAAATTCACCCTTTATAGAGCAAACTTTACAGAGTCATCTGGCAACTTCAATTTATATAACCCAGAACTTGGAGTTGGTAATGGTCAGATTCCAACGTTACTGCCAGACTCACTGGAGTTTTCCTCAAAAAGAATTAGAGTTGGTTTAGGAACCACAGTTCAGGATAGTGGTCTTCAACTTGGAAACACAGTTCTTCAGCTAGCATCAAATGCGACGGGCAACTACGTTGGTTCTGCTGGAACTTCAACTGGAAACCTGAGAATTATTAATGCAGGTATTGGTTTCACACCATCTCTTGGAAATGCTGTTTATACTGGTGTTGCTTTGACAAGCATTACTGGAACAGGTAGAGATGCAACAGCGGATATTACTGTTACCAACGGAGTAGCAGTTGCTGCAACAATAAGAAATGGTGGTACTGGATATGTTACTGGTGATGTCCTAACAGCAACACAGATTGGTTCACAGGCACTCGGAAGAAACTTACAGTTATCAGTTCGAGGTTTAAGTGGTGTCAATGAACTGTTACTTGATAACGTTCAAGGAGACTTTATTACTGGTGCGGCAAGCACTGTTCAATATACAAATAGTTCGGGAGTTACAACCTCACTCAATGCATCTATTGGTGCAAATGTAATTATTCCTGCTGATGGTATTCAGTCAGTATCTGATGGTCTGCACTTCAAAGTCAACCACAAGAACCATGGAATGCACGCTGGTGAAAATATCGTAACAATATCTGGCGTATTTGGTGAAGTAAAACCAATTAAGCTAACTTCGGGTTACAGTAACACTGATACTGGAGATATTCCTGTAAATGAAACTGTAAGTTATTCAACGTTTGAAAATGTTGGAGTAAGTAGCACTAACCCTGGATATGTCTTGATCGGTGAAGAAATCATTGCATATGAAGGTGTTACTGCTAACACTCTGACAGGTGTAACCAGAGAAATAGACCAGACAAAAGCATTCACTTATACTCAAGGTACACTAGTCTATAAGTATGAAATTGATGGTGTTTCGCTAAGAAGAGTTAATAAGAATCACACTCTTCAAGACTCAATTGTTACTGATGATATTGATCTTGATTATTACCACGTCAAGATTAATATGTCACAAGATGGTAAGACTGATCCATTGCCAAATGGACAAGTTGATAGAAGTGTTGGAACATCATTCCCTAAATTGTATATTAATGAGACTAAATCTACTGGCGGCAGTACAATCAATGCAACTCAGAATATTCAATATGAGATTGTAAGACCAAATATTCAAGTGATGTCTCTTAATGGCACAAACGTCAGTGCAAAAACCAGAACAATATCTGGAACCAGTGTTGATGGTGAAGAGTTCTCCTTCATTGATAAAGGATTCAATGATATTAACCTCAATTCTAACAACTATTATAATTCACCAAGACTTATTGCTTCTAAAGTAAATGAAGATGAAAGGCTTGATACTCTTCCAGGTAACAAGTCATTGAATGTTAACCTTAAACTTGCCTCTGCAAATCCAGTTCTATCTCCAATCGTTGACTTGGATAGAGCAGCAATGATTCTGGTAACCAATAGAGTCAACAGTCCCATCGAAAACTATGCAACTGATAATAGAGTTGCAACACTCAGAGAAGATCCATCAGCATTTGTTTATGCTACTAGCACTATTTCACTTGAAGTACCTGCTACTTCACTGAGATGTATGGTTGCTGCTTATGTCAATACTTCTAGTGACTTGAGAGCATTATACGCTATCCAAAATGATCCATCTGAAGAAGCGATTTACTATCCATTCCCAGGTTATGAAAACTTGAATAGTTTAGGTCAAGTAGATAATCCTTCACTGAGTGATGGTACTCCAGATAAGAAGACACCGAAAACTGATGTTTTAAGTTTTGATAGTCCCCCAGCAATCTTCCGCGACTATGAGTGGAATGTTGATAACCTGGCACCATTCAGATACTTTAGTATTAAGTTGATTGGTTCTTCTACAAACCAAGCATTCCCACCAAGATTCAGAGACTTTAGAGTTATTGCACTTGCTTGATATGAGATATTCAAAAGTTGAAGGGAATAAAAATTTAGTCCGTGATGAGCAAACGAACGCAATATTGAATACAAATAAAACGGAGTATGAAAACTATATTACTCTCAGAAATATCAAAAAATCTGAAGTTGAACGAATGCAGCAACTTGAGAGTGATGTTTCAAATATGAAGAATGATCTCGATGAGATTAAAGATCTGTTGAGATCTCTAGCAAATAAACCCTAAATATTACAGGATAAGTTGTAGAAATGGCGCAACCATCATCTAGACAAGAATTAGTAGATTATTGCAAAAGGCAACTTGGTGCCCCTGTATTAGAAATCAATGTTGCTGATGAGCAAATTGATGACTTAGTAGATGATGCGCTGCAATATTTTCACGAAAGACACTTTGATGGAGTATCTCAAACTTACTTAAAGTATGAGATTACTCAAGAAGATATTGATAGAGGTAGAGGCAATGTTGGTATTGCAACCACAACTGCAACTACAACGATAGTTGGTGCTGCAACTACTTTTAGTTTTGACGAAAATAGCAACTATCTTCAAGTTCCTCCTTCTATCATTGGAGTGAATAAAATATTTAAGTTTGATGGTACTAATAGCATCTCGAACAATATGTTCAGTGTTAAGTATCAGTTGTTCTTGAATGATATTTACTTCTGGGGTTCAACAGAAATGTTGACCTATGCAATGACTAAAACATATCTTGAGGATATTGACTTTTTGCTTACTACTGAAAAACAAATAAGGTTTAACCAAAGAATGGATAGACTATATTTGGATATTGACTGGGCAAGTGCATCAGTTGGACAATATATTGTCATTGACTGCTGGAGACTTTTAGATCCAAATGATTTTACTAGAGTTTATAACGACTCTTTCCTTAAGAAATATCTTACTATCCTAATTAAGAAACAGTGGGGACAAAACCTTATCAAGTTCCAAGGAGTAAAACTCCCTGGTGGCATTGAACTAAATGGAAGACAAATATATGATGATGCTCAAAGAGAACTTGACCAGTTAATGGAAAGAATGTCCAATACATATGAACTTCCACCATTAGATATGATCGGATGATATGCTTAACCCATTTTTTCAACAAGGTTCCTCAACAGAACAGTCTTTAATACAAGACTTAATAAATGAACAACTTCGTATGTACGGAGTTGAGATATATTATATTCCAAGAAAATATGCTACGACGAACACAATAATAAGAGAGGTTATTGAGTCAAAATTTGATGATGCATATCCTCTTGAGGCATATGTAAACACTTATGAGGGATATGAAGGACAGGGAACTATCTTATCTAAGTTTGGCGTTCAACCACTTGATGACCTAACTCTTACAATTTCAAAAGAAAGATTTGAAGAGTATATCACTCCGCTTACAAAAAATTTACCAAACATTGAACTTGCAACTAGACCAAAAGAAGGAGACTTAGTATATTTTCCTTTGGGAGATAGGTTATTTGAAATCAAGTTCGTAGAACATGAAAAACCATTCTATCAACTTCAAAAGAACTACGTCTATGAACTGACTTGCGAACTGTTCAGATATGAAGATGAAGTTCTTGATACAGGAGTTGAGCAAATTGATGATAATATTAAAGATGAAGGTTATATTCAAACATTAACTCTCGTTGGCACTGCTTCAACTGCAACAGCAAATACTTACATTGTCAATGGTGGTGTTAGATTCTTCACGCTTTCAAATAGAGGCGATGGATATTCATCTGCACCTAGAGTTGCTATATCTTCGGCACCATCTGGTGGGTTAACCGCTGTTGGTGTTGCAACAATGATTGGAGACTTAGTTGATTGTAGTGGAGATAAATCAGATTCTAAGGTTCAAGGAGTAGAAGTAGTAAATGCGGGGTATGGTTATACTGTCCCACCAGCAGTAGCGTTCTTCGGTGGTGGAGGGGCAGGAGCGGCAGCTACAGCGACCATTGGAGATGGTGTTATAGGAATAGTCACTGTAACTGGTGGTGGTTCTGGATACACTACATCACCACAAGTAACCTTTACAAACGAAGTTTTCCTATCAGGTGTTACTACAGCATCTGCTACAGCACATTCGTATATAAACGGTGCTGGTATCGTTACAGCAGTTTATATCACAAATGCGGGTCTTGGATATAGTACTGCACCAACAGTGTCTATTGCAAACCCAATCGGTATGGGTTCTACCATTGGTATCGGTACATTTGCATATAATGAAGTTGTTACCGGAAGCGTAAGTGGAAGCACTGCTAGAGTGAGAGAGTGGGATTCAACAACCACTACGTTAGAACTTGGAAACTTAGATGGAGACTTTGTACCAGGAGACATTATTATGGGTTCATCCTCAGGTGCTACTTACAAAGTCAGAATTGTCAATACAAATAACCTTGTGGATCCATATGCTCAAAATGATATCTTTGAAACTGAGGGCGATTCTATCCTTGATTTCACCGAAGGTAACCCATTTGGAACTCCTTCCTAAATAGTATATCGTATCGGTTGAAAAATGTTTGAGTATTTTTACCACGAAATATTAAGAAGAACCGTCATTGGATTCGGAACACTCTTCAATGATATTAATATCCGTCATACGGATTCTTCCGATAATACTGTAAGCGAAATGAAAGTTCCGCTTGCATATGGTCCTACCCAAAAGTTTCTTGCCAGACTGGAACAGGCTGCAGACCTGAATAAACCAACACAATTGTCTCTGCCAAGAATGTCTTTTGAGATGATTGGTTTGAGTTATGACCCATCAAGAAAAGTAACTTCTACTCAAACATTTATTGCTGGACTTAACAGCGATAAAAAGAAACCAAGAAAGACATATATGCCTGTGCCATATAATATGTCTTTTGAGTTAAGCGTATATACAAAATTAAATGATGACATGCTTCAAATCGTGGAGCAGATCTTACCATATTTCCAACCAGCATATAATTTGACTGTTGATCTCGTAGATCAGATAGGTGAAAAAAGAGATATTCCTGTGGTATTTGAAGGTATCACAATGTCTGATGACTATGAAGGTAACTATCAGACAAGAAGATCTCTCATCTATACTTTAAGATTTACTGCAAAGTCTTATCTGTTTGGTCCTATTTCCGATCCTTCCAAGGATATTATCAAGAAAGTTACTGTTGGTTATGTTACTGGAGACAGAACAGACACACCATCCAGAGAATTTACATACAGTGTTCAACCAAGAGCAACAGAAAGTTATACAAATAATGTTGTAGCATCGCTCTCTGCTGACATTACAGAAATTGCGACTGTTTTACAAGTCAGTGATGCATCCTCCATTGCAGTTGGTGGAGTTCTTGTCATCGATGATGAGAACTTCCGCGTTGCATCTAAGTCTGGAACTAAGATTACAGTAGAAAGAGGATATGACTCTACGACTCCTAGCAACCATGTGTTGGGAACAGATATTAAGTTAATTACTGCTGCTGATGCCGACCTTATTGAGTTTGGCGATAACTTTGGATTTGATGGGTTCTAATTTTTATGGCAAACAAATTTGACGACTTGAATGATACTTTTAATGTTGCTGGGGATATTGTTCCCAAAGCAACTGATGCAGAGGTTGTTTCAAATAAAGTAGAAAAGACGCCAACACCTCCTGATGATATCAGAAAAGACTACGAATATACTAGGGGCAACCTTTATAGTATTATTGAAAAAGGGCAAGAAGCAATCAATGGCATTCTTGAGTTAGCACAAGAAAGTGAGATGCCAAGAGCTTATGAAGTTGCAGGACAACTTATCAAGAATGTTTCCGATGCAACCGATAAGTTGATGGACTTACAGAAGAAGTTGAAGGATGTAGAAGAAGAAAGTGTCAAAGGACCTACAAATGTTACCAATGCATTGTTTGTTGGTTCTACTGCTGAGTTATCTAAGATGCTCAAGCAGCAAAAAACAGAGGATAAATAGTTAAAAAAAGACGATGGCAGCAACTCCTGCAGTAAATATAACAATACCACAAGGTGCAGATTTCAGTCAGGTTTTTACCGCAAAAGAGACTGATGGTTCTGCAAGAGATTTAACTGGATACACTGGATCTGCTAAGATAAAGAAGCATCCAGGTGCAACATCTTCCAGCGACTTTACAGTAGGTATTACAAGTTCTTCTGGTCAAGTTTCTGTTGCAATGACTTCTGGAGTAACAGTTGGTCTTGACGCTGGTAGATATTACTACGATGTAAAAATTGTTTCTGGAATAGGAACAGTTTCTCGTCTTGTAGAAGGAATGGCATTTGTCACTGCTGGTATCACCACTTAAATATTTTAATAAATAAGACAGGAAGAAAAATTCCGAAGTACCCCTGTTACTAATAAAATGTCTAAGGATGAGTTGCCGTCAATAGAAGATTTTAATGGAGATGATAACCTCCCTTCTATTAAGGATTTTATTACAGAAGAGAATAAAGAGGAACTTCCTTCTGTAGAAGAATATGTTGAAAAGAAAGAAGAGATATTAACTGAAGCAACTCAAACGATTGAGGACGCAGAGGGTAATTCGTTTACAGAAGTAGAAGATATTGTTCCACCTTGGCCAGAACTGGTTAAGATGGTTAATGATGTTAGGGCAGATATTCCTGACATTCCAGAAATTAAATATTACGATAAAGAACTTGAAGATCTTGCAGAACAAATCTCTAGAGTTAGAGATGAGATTCCAGAAGTTCCAGAAGTAAGATATTACGAAAAAGAAGTTGAAGCAATCTGT
>Ga0209645_1001301_pt1 | contig 12548 bp, 12 predicted proteins | sample ETNvirenome_6_30_FD_184070 | JGI IMG/M metagenome (GOLD analysis project Ga0209645, IMG submission 184070) | Marine viral communities from the Pacific Ocean - ETNP_6_30 (SPAdes) (version 2) | ecosystem: Environmental > Aquatic > Marine > Oceanic | place: Pacific Ocean | collected 2013-06-19
TGTGATGCCCGTTGTCGGCTCATTGCTGATGGGGTTCACGTTGTTAGCGTAGAGAGCATCACGATCACCTTGGTTTACCACAATCTCAGTAGCTGTCGGCTTGGTTAAGCGACCTCTTCTAAAGCCTGCCGGAGCGAACCACGGGTCATTGACACTGTCGGTGAATACACACTGACGAGCAGCGAAGATCGACGGATCGTACCATTCTTCCTTGCCCGCAAACGGGTTGAAGACTTGTACCCATGGCCAGTAAACAGCAGCGTAAGACGAGTTTACAGCAGCCGTTCTGGCACCCGCACCATTGATCCAGTCCATTGCATCTTGAACTTCGTTAAACCCATACGGAGGAGCGATGAGAGCAAAGAAGTTCTTCGAGGACTCGCCCAGTGTGATGAGGGCGTTCTGGAGAGCATCATCACTAAAGCCAGGAGCAACTGCCAGAGAGATGTTAAGACGATCTTCATCGAGAGCGTAGATACCAGTCTTCTTGGTGGCAGTGCCAATCAACGCAGTGATATCGACACCCGACTGAGGATCCTCAGTGTTCTCGTAACCACTGTCACCACCTGCTAATTTGTAGGTGCCTTCAACAAGTTTGACGAATCTTGGGGTTCCGTTGTCGGAGCCGTGCTCGGTCGTCAACCCAGAAGGTTGGGCCGGATTACCTTGGAAACCCGCGCCCTCTGTAACCTTTTGACCAAAGAGATTAGGAAGACCGTCGTAGTCTGTCCCAGCAGTGCTGGTTTCAATATCAGTGTAGACGTATTCCGAGTTGTTATTTCTGTAATCATTAGCCGAATCTTCAAAGAGAAGAGTTCGCACATACTCAAGACTCGAAGGCTGCAAGTTGACATTGAAAGATTCTACTTGACCACCATCAGAGTTAACTACAAGCCTGTCGTTGATACCTAAGTTATTTACCTCAACAGAGAGACCCTTGACGGATCCATCATTTTTAGTTGTCAAGTTGTAACCCGAGCCAGGGTAAATCGAGTAAACTTCAAAATTAAGATCAGCGGAGGCTGTGTAGCCATACGCTGTGTTGTTGGAAAGTCTTGCGTTGTCCCCGTCGAAGCCGCCAACCGCACTCGCATCACCATCGACTTGAACAGTTACAAATCTAAAGCCTTGATCGCGTGTGCCAGAAACAGAAGACAACTGCATGTACGCACCCGAGCCAGCATACTTAGAGGCCAAGTAAATGTCATCACCTTCAATGTAAGAAATAACATCTTGGGACTGAGCATCTCTAGAGAAGGCAGCGGAGATAACCTTTTGTGCCGTGTCCAGGTCAGTGTTTGTCGCGTCAATCGCTTTTGTTGTTACGATCGAGCTTGCCTTAAACAGGCCATCGTTACCGTAAACTTCGTAGAAAATAGAGGAAGCAGCAGCGCCGTCAAAGCCACTTACTAAGAAGGCAGGACTAGCACCAACGGTAACCTTAACTTCAGCTTCAGCAGCGCCTGTGTTGGCCGCTCTCACAAAGTACATCTGGTTAGTGGCTTCCAGGATCTCAATAGCACCTTCTAAACCTTGACCAGGAATCTCAGTCTTAGGCTCACCAAACTTTCTGATAAGGTTTTCAGGGCTAGTGATAAGAGTAGCTTTGTTGGTCGGGCCTTTATCCGCAAACCCAACAACACCCACAACGCTAGAGTCAACATTAGGGGCGAATACAGAAACGTCATTTTCTAAAACGACAACAGAGGGACTGGTGGGAAGTGCCATGGATTAGTTACCTTTGATAATGGGAGTTTTCTTTTTCAAGATTTTAACAGGCTTAGAGGGGACTGGTTTCGGCGCAGGTTCTGCGATTTCAACAACCTTCACCATTCTTCTGGAAACTAAATTGTTGAGAATTTTACCGCCCCAGCTACTGGGAACTTCAACTTTTCTTCCAGGCATTAAGTAAATATTTTTTACAGTATCGCCCTCAAGCAGAGTCACCGATAAACCTTGTAAGCTCGTGTTCTTTATGATTTTCATTTAAAAGCTCCTACTATATTTACTATCAACAACACTTAAATACAGTTAATTTACTCTTTGATCTCCGTATCGTTGCGATCTTGAATTACAAATTCAAAATTATCACCTATTTCCGAAATCTCCCCAGTATTAGTAAAGAAGAATTGAGGGCTTGGGATGTAGGTTTGAAGAACGATCTCTATCGTTTTCTGGAGGACCCTGTCCTTGGTGTCTGCGGCAATCACGGATCCGATGGATCTTTCCCTTTCAATAAATGCCCTGGTGTCCTTGCAGTGATTTGTAGGGACAACTAGCTCTGGGTTAAATAAAGAAAAGACACCTGATCGAAGCATGTCCAAGTCAGCCTTATACTTACACCAAATGTTTATCTCATAGGTGATGTTAACTGCGCGTGGGGCCAAGCTAAGAACTCTGGTTGCTCTCCTAGTTTGATTGTCCCAATGAACATTATGCATTAAGAGTGGGCTGAAACGTTCTCTTTTAGCGTCTCTCGCAGAATCAACCTCAGAGACAGTAATGAAAGGCAGGACTATGTTATTATCAGACTTTAGCCGACCAGCTATACGTTCAGAGTTTCCATGAGCACAGTCCACCCTTATCCTATTACCATTACCATCAATGTAATATAAGTTTCCAAAGGTGGCAATCATCTGCCTAAGACTTTCCTTGTATACGTTATCAATCCTCGGAAGAAGCCTAGTCTCAGTCATCTTTACGATGCGTTGTTTAATGTCATCAACGTTCATCGTTCGTAGCCTCCAAGCTTATCCGTCTTATCAAAAATATCTTCGTTGTGAATATCCTGAGAATCTCTGAGGAGTTTAGCATGAACTAATAAGTGGTAAACACCATAAGCTTCGAAGCTATCCTCTTGAACCTCAAACACTTCGAACTTCATGTCTTGGAATTCTGGCTCAATGATATCCCCAATCTCAACCGGCTGACCTAGCGCAGTCTCTGTGTAAGATTTGTTAAACACAAATACTTGATCTATTTGCATTTCTACACCAAACTGGGTTAAGTTCTCCTCAACAGGTCGAGGGTCATAGTGCGCCCATAAAGCAACAGGTTCAGGAGCTATTGTTTTCTGTCTAGATTCCTGATATACATCGTCGATATCATTGGACGGAACATATTTGTAAACAAGCACCCGTGAGCCAGAAAGCTTGATGTTCTCAGCATCTACAAGATTAAACAGATTCTTATCGTTCTTCTTCTTGAAAAGAGACAGGCGAGTATCTCTTTGGTCAGAATCTGGGAAATTAGTAGGCGGTGTTGTTACCTTGTACTTCATTAGAATATATCAAATAGCGGGGGTGCCTCTATTTCTGTCATCAACTCTTCGACTAAATCTTTCTTTTCTTGGGTGGCCTGCTGCATAAGTTCAGTGCCATTTAATCTTGTACCACCACCGGGACCAGGAAGAGTTGCATACTTGCCTCTGATACCTGCTAATATTTCTTTAGCTAAAGCTAGGGTATATTTCTGTACCCAGTTCTTGTAAGCGTGGTGGACTGTGTTTGGATCAAAAGCTCTAAACTCTACAAGAACACACTCATCCCCTGCCTCAGGTTTGGGGAATATGTGTAAGAATTTATTGTTAACCAGTTGGAATGTAGACATCTGGCCTAGAACATTCTTTACTTGCTTCAAATACTGCTGCATTAAAAGGTACTGGCTAACATTATAATTGTTAAATAAGCCAGTATTCGTAAAGAACATGATAGAAAAATCAAACTCAAGTGAGCCAGGAGCAGCACCAAATTTGAAAAAGTCTCTTCTATAGTGTACATCAGTTAAGTTGTCTGCTACTTCTTGGGGTAACTCATAGACGTTAATACCTGCTGACGTGTCGAAGGTAGCGTATTGAGTCATCCAGTCAGGAGCGTGATACTCTAACTTGGAAATGGCCTCATCAACACACAGTTGGATTTGGAAGTCATCGAGTTCAACATCGATTACTGGGAATCCAAGTTTGGCCAAGACATAATCTTTAATCGTTTTATTGAACGTTTTAAATTCATTTACGCCTTTAAAGTCTTTATTGTTGAGGTCGGTATCCTTAGGGCTTTTATAATCTTTTAATCGACTACCTCCATAGGTTCCGTAAGAGGACCCGTAAGACTTAACAATTGGTATTCCTATTTTCTCGCCCATATCATTATTATTTACTCTAGAAATGAAAAAAGGACTCAGTTTAAAACTGAGCCCTTTCTTCCGTTGTTTAGCTAGTAGCTATTAGCTCGTGATCGAGTAGCTGCTGCCGAACGAGTCACTCTGCTCGCGCCCTGTCTGATGATTTCCGGTGTCAGGAAGTCAGTGCCCAGGCCGATAATTCTGATCACGCGGTAGAAGCGCGATGCAGGCTGAACAGCGACCTTGCCGTAGCGAGTCAGGATGCCCTTTCTCGGCTGGAAGGTCTCAGGATCAACAACCGTGTCCAGAGGCTGGAGCGGGATGTACGGGCAGTAGAAGAAACCAGCGTCCATCGCGTTGCTGCCCTTGTAGCCAACGATGATCTCGTCTTCCGGGAACATCGGGTCAACGATCAGGTCATACTTACCAGCAAACTTGCCAACGTACTGAACTTGACCGCCCGCAGCAGTGTTAGTCGGGCCATCCGTAGCGGCAATGCCACCTTCAAGCTTCGCAGCCGACTCAAGCATCGACGCGATGACCGGGGAGGTGATCAGGACGTTACCAGCACCACGCAGGGTCGTGCGGTAGATGTCCGTGCTCGCGAAGTTGATCAGAGCCAGGACGTTCGAGAAGGCTTCGCCAAGGTGGCGAGGAGCGAGGCTCGTTGTCGGAGCATTCGGAGCCGCAGTGATGAAGTTCTTAACGTCCATCACGTAGACGTTCGAGTACTTGCGGTTGATACCGTCGCCCACCGAACCATCAGCGTTAACAGCAACTTCCTCAGCAGCCAGATCAGTGCTGAAGTCGTACTCGTAAGCACCCGCGACGAACGTGCCGCCCGGTTGGTTGCCCGTGCTCGTACCACCGATGCCAGGGAAGTTGTCCGCGCCACCTTGGTAGAGCGAATCCAGGTACCAGCCATCAACGTGAGCAGGACCGTAAGCGATCATGCGGATATCTTCGATCAGTTCACGATCGATTTCCAGGTTCATTTCCTTCGAAAGGAGGTCCGTCAGTTCGGCTTCCATGTCCAGGTTGTGGTAAGCCTTCAGGTCTTGAGCAGCCTCAAGGGTCCACAGGGCTCTCATCTTACGCTCACGCGCTTGCACGGTTTGCTTCTGGATGTGGAGGTTAACCTCAGGGATTTCTTGACCACGCAGTCTTTCACCCGACGAAACCGAGTAACCCAGGATCGTGGTCGAAAGCGGGAACGAAGCCAGCTTGCCACCCATGGTGGTCGAAGGCGAACCGTTAACCGAGTTGAGGACGTTCGATAGGTCGAAGTCTTCGGCGGTGGCTCTTGTGAGACCACTAGCGTTGTTGTTGAAGCTCGTCTGGTCGTATGTATCGCCGCCCGCAGGAGTTACGAAGGTACCACCACCCGAGAACGAGTTGATTCTCGAAGCAACGAGGTTACGCGGCGTGATGTTGAACTTCGAGTACATCGTTTGCTCAACCGCACCAGTGCCGTCATCAACACGACGCGAGTTACCCATGTAGAAGATCTGCGAGACCGGGCCGTCCATCGTCTGAGTGGCACCAATCTTGTTGAAGACCAGTTCCGGGTAGGTACGACGGATCAGCGGGAAGGCGAACTTTTGGAAAGTGCCAATCTTGCCAGTCGTCGTGGCACCAGGGCTTAACGCTTCTTCGTTAAGATTCGACTTCGTGAACTCTTTGGCTTGGTTTTCAAAGAGACGAGCAGTCTGGTACGCGATGTGATCATCCGAGATACCTTCAAGGAGTGGATCCCAACGCTTCAATAATTCATTTCTATCTTGAGCGGCCATAATTAACCTTTATAACTGTTGAGTTTTTCTAACACGCCTTGATTGATCCACTCGTTACCGTGGTTAGCGTGGTTTTCATTTAACTGTTCATCAGCTTCCTTCACATCGAAGTTATCCTCACTGATGACAAGTGCCGAATCAGAGAGTTGCCTCTCCGCAGCCGAATTCTCGTTGATGCTCTCCATCTCATCTTTGACGGTGACCAACGCTTCCTCCAGCATTGTGCTTTTGTCGTTAGCAACCTTAGCTTGACGCTTAAGGTTAACGTTCTCTTTGAGAAGCTTGTCAACTTGGCGCAGGAGAGCTTCGTTCTTCTCTTCCTGTTGCTCGCCAAGGGAAGCCAGAGCGTTCATACCATTCACTTCGTCTTGCGAAGTGTTTTCAAGCACGAACATAGAGCGGACGGTTTCAAACATCTGAGCGTTGCGGAACGTTTCGTTCTCAAGCTCAAGCTCTTTGATGGCTTGCTCTTTCAGCTTTTCAATATTTCCACGAATAAATGACTGGACCTTCATGGACAGGTCTTCCACTTTCTCTTGAACTCTTTGCTGTACTGTAACAGCAATAAGCTCAGAAACCTTTTCAAGAGTTTGCTCATCGAGCCCCTCAGGAAGGTACTGAGCCACCGAGTCTAAATTTTCTTCACTCTGTGACATAATTACGTAACCTCTATGTATCTATCTAGGGTGATAGCCTATTTTAAAATATAATTATTTATAATCGGGATCAGGACGGTAACCTGGACCAGGAGGAGCTATTTTACCTTTTTCAATCGCAATTTCTCTTTTGCCTTGAAACTTCGCAGCTTTTCTAGCGATCTTAGAAGGAACCTTCTTACCTTTTTTTCTTAAAGCAAAGTCTTTCTTGGAAGCATACTTACCTCTAAATTCATTAAGGATGAAGTCACCAATGATTTCAGTGGAAGAGTTTTGCTTGCTCTTGCCATAGTTAGAAGCACCTTTCTTGCGGCACTGAACCAATCGACCAGAAGCATAGGCAGAAGGCCAAACCTTCGCACTAGCCTTTACTTTATGGTAACAGGCATCTTTCTTTTCTAAGATGGTTCTAACAATTGCCTCCGCAAGTTTTGTGTAAACATCAGAGTAAATTTCCGTAGAGCTATCCTTTCTCATTTTTAATCCTTTCTTTGTAGATGGCGTATCAATAGGTGCGCCTCTCCTGTTAGGGTTGGGATCTTCTCTGCGTTTTCTTCGAACCGCCTGAGCACGGCCTTTCTTCCCAAGCGCAGCGGCTTTTTCCTTAGAGAAGCATTTAGGCTTGGCTTCTCCAGGCTTGCGACCACCACACTTTCCAATTTTTTTACCTTTGGAATCGTAACGATCCCATCCACCGCCCTCGAACCAGCCACGCAAACCACCTTTGTCAGAACCTTCTGACATCGCAGTCCCGGCAGAGATTTCATCTAAGGCTTTCTTGAATCGAGTCATTTCTTACTAGAGCTTTCAGATTTCTTTTTATCGTGTCCGTTTCCGTTGCCATTAGCATCGGACGCCTCAGCAGCACCTTCAGACACGATCGATCGTAAGTTCTGCATCAAAGCTGTGCTCACGAGCGTAAGCAGAGCAGAAGCAACCGAGACCTGTTCATCCGGGATAGCCCCAGTACCAAGCATGACAATGAAGCCACCTACAAGTAAAACAAGAAGGGCAGGAGTTGTAAGAGCGATGTTAGTACGAGCTTTTTCACTTGCACTTTGAGACAGTTTCAGCTTAGTTAATTCAAGCTGGATCTGGTCTTTCTTGATCGCACGTTCAGCAGCTTTCTCTTCTCGCTCACGAGCTACAACAGCTTTGTATTTTTCACGAGCGGCCTTAGCCTCCTCGCGCTTCATTCTTACTGCTGCTTTTTCGTCTTTCACGATAATTGTCTGCTTGCTGTTATTTACATCTTCATAGTCTTCATGTTGTGGCATGGTTCAGTCCTTGGGTTTATTGGTTATTTCTTTTTAGGCTTAGGCTTTACGGGCACTCTCACACCTGTTGCTCTAGCGCGTGCTCTTGCCGCTGCTGCTTCACCACTTCTTCCATGTTCTTTAGCCTTAAGGTATGACTTTGCTACGCCACTAAAGTCACCTTTAAGAGCGTCATAAGCCTTTGAACGGGCTGTGTCCGGTGTATCAAGACTTGGCCTCTGTGCCCCGGCTCGTGTTTCCATGGCTTGTCTTCTGCGCTTATTTCTTCTTTTTACCTCACCTTCATCATACCGATCACCCCAACAAACTTTCTTGAAAGCTTCTAAGACAGTCGCTCTGATGTCAATGGAACTATCTTCACGCGCAACCGCTTTGCCCTTAGCATCTCTCTTAAGGCCAGCCTTCTGCATGATAGTTCGCTTATCTTTGGTTAGTCCCTTGTTGATTCTCGCCTTCTGAGCGGCGTCTCTTCTCTTCGACTCTTCGGAAGCAGATTGGATATCTTGTGCGATTGTGGTCTGCTTTTTCTCAGCTTTCGCCTTAGCCTTCTTGAAAGCCTCTGGATCATCTTTAATGCTCCCCTCTTCCATGGACTTTTTCTTTGACGGCTTGCTACCTGCGGGCTTCTGGCCAGCTAAAAGCTTAAGTCTTAAAGGGTCTTTATCTTTTTTGGCTTCCATTAATTTCTGGTTGACTTTGCTCTCAAGCATCGTCATCAGAACTCTGTCTTTCTTGTGCTTGGAAACAATCGCCTGAGCACGCTCGCTGTTCTCACGAATTGACTCGGTAAGTTCGGGGAACGCACCTTTAGTAGAAGGATCGGATACTAAATCGAAAGTGATAAGTTTAAAGTCTTCGTTGACAATCTTACCTTCACGACCTTCAGAGACACTACCGACGCCACGGCTGGAGATGCCAATCTTCACCCCGTCTTTAATTAAGGACTCAACAATCTTTCCGTTAGGTGTGGAAAGGATTTCACATTCACCAATCACATCACCAGTTTTATCAACAGAAAGACCAGTAATAAGGTGCGAAGCTTGTGAGAGGTGAATGGCATCGTTAGCAGGGTGATCAAGAGCACCGACCAGCGATCTATCTTTTATCTTCTCTTGGATCCTTTGCACTTGACCCTCAAGAATTTTTCGGGGATAAATTCTCCCGTTATTGTTTTGTTCGTCACACTTCTGGAATCTGCCTCTGAGCTTTAGCTTCGTGACACCGCCAGTAGTGTTTTCATTGATAACCTGAAGGTCGTCTAAAAGAGTGTATTCTACGAGTAACATGAGGTTCCTTATTTCTGAGTGCGCGACCAGTACTTCTTACCTTTGAATTTCTTGGTCTTCTGTTTGCCATGACGAAGCATCGTTCTGACAGCATATTTCTTTACATCTGTGAAGGGGGCACCTGAAGGAAATCCTTTGGCGCTACGACCAGAAATAATCTGTTCGTCATCCTTGCCCCACTTCTGTTTAGTGATTACATATAAGCGATCAGCATCCTTTGTTGAGAAGATCTGACCAACGTATCCGTTTTTAAGAGCGTGGGTGATAGAATTGTAAACCCTAACTCTGGACTTTGAAGCCTTTCTTTTAGGTCCACCACCCTTCAGCATCTTATCCCGTCCTTCGGTAGACCCACGGCCCATCTCCTGCAAAATGTTTATGATGTTCATCCCTTCTTCTTACCTTTTGATTTGCTAGGCTTTCTCAGCATCATTAATTTCTTTTGAGGGCCTGGGGCAATCATACCCGTGCTAGTGCCAACAGATGTCATCTCTTGAATCACATCACGAGCCTCAATAATTAAGGACTTCAACCTCTCAACGAGAGAAACGATTTTACCCTCAGTGAGGCGCTCCTCGGTGACAGACTCTACAAGGGGTTCCTCAGTAGGCTCCTCAGAAACAACAGGTATATCCTGGTGTTTGGAAGTGTCCCCTTCATTAAGTCTTTCAGAAAAGTTCAAGACGTTCTCAACGAAGGAATCGGGAACCACGACGGCTTTAATACCATCGTCAACTATAGGATCGGCACCTACAGACGCAACCTCTTTAACAGGCTGCGTCTGCGCGAGAATGGTCTCAGACAAGGATAAAAGATTTTTAGTGCTTGCGCTCATCTTTACCCTCAGTTTTCTTCGTCTTCGTCTTCGCCTTCTTCTTCGTCGTCCTCTTCGTCCTCTTCGTCGTCATCCTCGTCCGCAGCTTCGGCAAGCATTTGCTCTTCAAGAGCAGCCGCTTCATTGAGAGTAGCAAGGACAAAATCGACGCACTCTTGCATGGCTTCTTCCGAGATCGGCGCATCTAACTCCGACTCACAGAGCGGGCAAGCGTGAACTTCTTCGGCTTCAGCAAGCGTCTCATCAACCACAACTTCGGCAGACTCGTTTAAGTCTTGCTCGGTCTTAGAGATCTTGTTGGCCGTTAAGATGTCGGCAACGAATTGATCATCAACATTCATGTATCGCATACTATAAAAATCCTTTATTGTAGGTATATGTATTTAGTTAAAATGAGTATATTTTAAATATTAAAAAATGGAGACTACCCACCGTCGCCCCCTTCATCAGCGGGTATGCCAGGATCTGTGTCTGAATCGACTGAGGCAGCATCTTCTTTTCGTTTTATGGATTCACGGTCTGAAATCTGTATGATTACTTTTTCATCATCCTCGACTAATAAATCTTCTTGCGAGACGGATCCCTTAACAACAAAGTCTGGCTTTATCCCCCCTCTAAAACCTTTCTTAATATCCTTTACCAAATCAGGGGTCAATGTATAGAAAAGTTCTGTAAATCGATTGAAGGGCATTCTCCTGTAAAGATCAAACCAAGTTAATGTCTTCTCTGTTGTTTTCTCTGAAAGGAAGTCAATAACATCCCTTAGCAAGAATGCAGCACCCGCAGAAGATACAGGCTCTATTGAAGACACATAACTACTCCCATCGTAAAGAGAGTCCTGATAGTCAGATACTTTAAATTTAAAGCCAAAAGACTGTACACTTGGTTGTTCGACTAGCCCAATTCTTTGGGATTTATCCTCGTTGAATAAATTAAAAGTCTCTAAATTCGTACCACCTGAGCGGTCAATATTATTGCTAATGCTTGGTTTAAACTTTAAAGATCTTCTCAAATACCCGTGTGAGTAGCTGATAAGTTTGGACTGCCCATTTAATGGGTTGAACTTAGACCCAGCAACAGGTCGAATTACAATTGCAAAAGGTATATTTTTAGGAAAATTGTAGTTAATGGATGAGAACCCTTCCTTGAACCCATAAACAGTAAAGTCTTCTTGATCTAGCTCAAAAGAAGATGTGTCCAAAATGTATCGATATATCGGATCGTCATATGCTATTCTAAACTCAGACAAAGATTGAGCGTTGTTATTAACGTGTGTAGCTATTTGATCTTCGTTAACTACTCTGGAATAAGTGGCATTGTAAAGCTCTATAAAAGGACTGTCTATGTAGGTGCTGGATACCGTATCTAGATTGATTGCAAAATACATAGGCTCAAATGCGCTCGGTCCTAAATCTCCCGAAACAAACTCATTCTGTCCAGAAAAAGAACTAGCAGTTAAGGTAGCTGTGAAAGACTTACCATTTAGCGATAGGACTTTGGATTTCTTAAAGTCTGGCACATAGAATGACTCGTCTACGCGGTTAGTGGTCCTTAATGGAAAATCTCCATCAGGAGAAGACACAGCAAAGTAGTAACCACCACCATCCCCAATATTCAATAGGTCTGAACTACCAATACTCTTATGTGTTTTAGAAGTCTTGGGCGATAGAGCCTCTAAAGGAATGCCTTCATTTGGAACTTGCAAGTTCTTGGTGCCAGAGAGAACAGTCTCCACTGGAATCTTCAGGTCTAAATCCTCGTTTAAGTGGCGACCTCTACCCAGTTGGAAGTTTTTAAACTCACTGTCCTTGTTACTGGTTAATCGTTCTCCGTTTTCTTTAATGTACTCTATGCTAGATCGGACTTTGTAATCTTCTGAAACCGGATTTTTTAAAATGACAAAGTTTTGCTGCAATTGAGCCCTGGCCGCAGACATGTAAAATTTAGGATCAAACTTAGAAAGTGTGCCTGTTACAAGGTGCCGTTTAACTACGTCTAAAAGAACTTCAAGACCTACAACCTCTCCTCCAGGGTACCTTAGAATCTTAAAAGCAGTTAGCAGATCAGGATGCAAGCTAGCTTCAATTTTATCTAGGGTAAGATTATAGAAAATATCCTCATCCCAACTACCACTGGTGTCGGTCAGTCCTAACGCTCTAACAATACTAACATCAATTTTATCATTGAAGATATCTGGGCGCTGGTTATTTCCTACAAGATTAATTGGATCTGGTTCAAGCTCAAAAAAGTTTAGTTCTTTATCGTATAGCTTTTGAGGATTCTGTCTATTAATTAACTCAGTATTGTCCTCAATTATAAGTTTCTCATTTAAATCAATGACTCTTGCGTTTTTCTCTTGAATGTTTAACAGGTCTTGAGCAGGCAGGTTGACAGACCCAAGAGGTCCAGGTAAAACTAGAGTTGCCGGATTACCGCCACCACAAGCAGGAACTTGGCAAAGTATTCCAGCCACTGCCGGATTATTGGGGTCGGGAGGATTAGCAATACCCGTCCCTGCGCCTTGATAATTGCCATTCGCAACATTACAAGTAACCTCATCAAAAAGGACGCAATCCCCC
>Ga0209645_1001303_pt1 | contig 12531 bp, 9 predicted proteins | sample ETNvirenome_6_30_FD_184070 | JGI IMG/M metagenome (GOLD analysis project Ga0209645, IMG submission 184070) | Marine viral communities from the Pacific Ocean - ETNP_6_30 (SPAdes) (version 2) | ecosystem: Environmental > Aquatic > Marine > Oceanic | place: Pacific Ocean | collected 2013-06-19
TTTTGAATATCTTTGTGATACTATGGCTAGATGTTTTGTTAGTCCTAGTTTTGTTATAGATTTCTACCACCGTCTTTCGGATAAACTAAATGCTGAAATAATTGCATATGCGGGGTTAGACTATGACTGAGGGCGACCCATTCAAGAAGTCATCAACCATGATGGGTCGTGGTTCTGATACTCGGATGTATAATCCTCGCTCAGAATCTTCACATATGTATCGAAATAATCACGAAGAAGATACTTATGGTTTAGAAGATAGTGAAGTTCGTGATGAAAAGAGAGAAAAGAAACTTCGTGAAAAAGAGGCTGAAAAGAAAAGAAAGCCGAAACATATCAAAATTAAACCTAGTGATTTACCACCCGATGAAGAAGAAGACAGGGAAGATGATTCTGAAAAGTTAGATGCTGATAGAGAATTATCTGCTCGCACAGGGCCACCCGGTAATCTTGGTTTTGAAACAAGTCTTGCTATGGGTGCAAAAGGGCCGGGTGCGGCGGCAGGTAATATGTTCGCTATGGGTGAACCAATGGATATAATTCAAATATTGAAAATGGGTAAGTATGGAACAAGAGGTGTGGGCTCTCATAGAAATTTTTCACCAATGACTCCGATGGGTTCAACAGATGTTCCCCTTTCTGAAAAAGAAAAACTAATGCGACTTAGGGCAGGAAATACTTTAGGTTTGGAATCTACATTAACACAAGCACAAAGGAATGAGTTACCGCATTTACAAAGATTACTTCAAAGTCAAGGTGCTAAAAACATAGACCCTAAAGAATTACAACAATGGGGTAATTTTTTACCACTTAGTCAAACTAAGCCTATTGGCGGCGGTAATAGGAAATTTGTTCCTGTTAAACACTCTAGAAGTACAGATATACCGGGTAGTGTGGGTATTTCTACAGGAGAAGTAGTTCCTAGAAATTTAAGACCTAAACAACAAGAATTATCCACCTTTTCTCATACACCTAATATGAATTTATTAGAAGCGATAGAAATGGAACAATTTTTCAATGATTTAAGAAATTTTAGTAACTATAGTCAAGCACAGAATTTACCCGATGTTGACCCAAAACCTACACCTAAACCACAAGAACCTAATTTCCGTGAATCTTTATCACCTGCAATGCAAAGAATGTCCGATACTATGTTTGACTCGGAAGGAAATTTACTTCTTCGTGGTAATCCCATGACTTTAGCGTGGGATTCTTTGTTAAAAGCAACAGGAAAAGAAAGAGAAAAACAAAGGGTAAGAGAAGGAAGGAAAGAATGGCGACCATCTACAGGTCAATTCAAAACTCCACCGGGTGGCTCATTAGGCCCAAAAGGGGCTACAGGTCGTAGAGCCAAATCACAAAGAAGGGCTGTAAAGAGAGGAAGATTAACCGGAATGATGGATGCTGATAAAGCGGTAGAAATGGAACATAGAGGTGTGTCGGTTAAACAACCTATGTCTAAATTTCCCGGTAAATACAAAGAATATCAAGGCCAACAAGAAGCAAGGCGTAGAGTCGGCCAAGTTAGAGTTCCTGTGTCTTCTCAAAGAAGATACGGACAAAGAGCGTACCATGCAGGGCAAACAGGTGGTGGAAGATTACCCGGTGGTATGCAACAAAAACCAAGAATACATTCTCCTAGAATGAGTCATTCTCCTAGTTTACCACATTTGAAGAAACCTAGTATGCCTTCTGCGGGTCTTTCTATGGGTAAAATGGGTTTACCTTCTATGGGCCAAGCACCTATGGGTGCTGTTGGTGCGCCGCCCATGCCTAGTATGCAACAAAGGCCCGGACAACAATTCGCAATGAGTTCTGATAAAGTCGCTGTAAGTGATATATTGAAGGCAAGGCCAACCCATTCTGATATTGTTGAACTAAGAAGTTTAGTTAGACAAATGAGAAGGGCTTTGAAAAATAAAGATACTACAAGTAAAGGAATGGGCGATAAAGACACAGATGGTGCAGGTGAAGGAAAACCAAAATACCGCTCTAATAGTTTCAGAAATACATCAAGACCCGAAGGTGCGACAGAAGATGCTACCAATGATTCTAGGGCTTTTGGAGTCCACCCCGATAGTAAAGGTGGGCCAACTCCATGAATTATATTCAATTGTTTTCTCCTGTTATTAGGAAAAGCGATGGAAATTTAATGATGTGGAATGGACAATTTCATGTTCAAAGACACCCACCGCCCGAAGCCTTCGGTGTTGCAGGTAAAGGGGAACATTCGATAGATGCACCACCCTTTGCTCACACAGGTGGACATGATGAACATGAAACAGAAATGCAAGGAGTAGGGCATTTAATTCCCGGTAAATTTAATCTAGAACCCGATAGTAAAGCATTGTATTGGGAAGATGAGTTTGGCGGTAAACACTATCATGGTATTGATGGAGTTATACATCATCTTCATAATTTTCTAGTAAAAAATGGTATAGAAAAACCCGAAGCCGCTTCAAAATTAGTACAAAGAGCAATAGAAGAAAAAAATAAAACCCAACCCGAAGAAAATCATTTACCCAATATTACTTCCCCCGAATGGAGAAGAATAGCAGTTGGTGATTATCAAAAAAATGATGATGAGAGAAAACACCATATTATGCACGATGGAGAAAAAAAATTACAAACGGCGCATACAAATTGGCACAAAGAAAGTTCCCCTTTTGGTACTTTTATTGATTCTCTTACTGTGCCTTATTACAAAGAATTGAAACAAATACTTCAACAAGAGTATGGATTCGATGATAAGGCTTTGAGTGGTAAAAAAACTCAATTTTTAAATTACCCATATATCCATCGTTATTTGTTATCTTATGGTGTAAATCCAAAAACTCAAGAAATTTTTCACAATGGAGATAGTTACAACCCCGGCCATTTTGAAGGCGGTGGCGGCCATGCCGCAACTCAAAGTATGATGAATACTTTGAGAGAAGCAGGTATGACTGTAGACCAAGCATTTTCTGATATTAATTCTCATAGTATAGCCCATGATTTACCCGATGATTTTTACAGAAAGAAAACACAAGGTATGGGTAAAGATAGTGCCGCATCTAAAATGGCTATGGAAGAACTTATGATGGCTATGGGTAATCATCCCGAAGTGGGAAATGCTCTTTCTAGTGGTAAATTAAAACAAACAATAAATCCACAAGAACACCCTGCCTTATCTAATACAACATACAAAGGTCATAAATTATCAGATATTGTATCACATCCTCAAGCCTTACAACTTATGTTAAATGATTTACAACTCACAGGTGCATTTATGAAAATTTATGGTAGAACCACAAAAGCCTCTCATCATAATAAATTAATGAATGCGGCAACTGAATTACATACAGGTGGTGAAACGGATGAAGAAGCCGATTTGTTAGATTATGCGGGTTTGAGAGGCCATGTGGGAACAAGAAGCGGTCAAAAAGGAAGGCATCATGCCGCAGGTAATGTTTTTGCTCTAAAATTGGCGAGTGGAAGACACCCCGATATGGAAGATGTTGCAGGTAATTCAAATCTTAGGCATACCAATATACCACCCGAACTTTTAGATAAACACGGTGTTAGATTACAAGAACATACACCCGAAGAAATTCAAGAACATAGAGGGGCTATAGAAGCATTATCTGAATACATAGCAGATTCTCAAGGTTTACCAACAAGACAACCTTTTCCTGCTGAATTACCTTCTCAACCCGTTACACCACACACAGTAACAACGGGTCAATATCAAGGTGGTGTTTTGGCTTCTTATATTCCTTATTCCGGTGGTACAAATATAGGTGCGATAGGTGATACAGATTCAAGAGTCGCCCACAGTAGGGGTGAAACATCTATCACGCCTCAAACATCACCTATGGAACAAACTACAACAATGGCTTCTCCTGCTAGAAGACAAACAGCAGTTATGCGTAGACCTACACCTAAATTTACAGGCCAATTAGGAAGTGTAAATCCATTTGGAAGTGAAAATCTTCCCGGTATTGTAAGAGATATGCCTCAACAAACAGGTATGACTCCCGAACAATTAGCGCAAATAAGACAGTCTGCGGCGGGTATGACTCCCGAACAATTAGAAAGAATACAAGCGGCGGGTGGTGCTAGAGGTTTCACTCCCGAAAACACAGAAAGATTCAGAAGTGCTTTTTCTGACCCGGCTCAACGATTTTTAACTGAATACATGAAGGGGCAAACAGACATGGCCGGAGATGCTCAAGATAGAATCATCAAAGCAATAGAAGATATTCAAATGCTTGATGCTAAAAACGATGATTTTATTGCTAAATATGTCGGTGAAAAACCTTTGTCTATAGATTCAGAATATGATGTTTCAAAAATTTCCAAAATGTTGGGTATAGCACCACAAGATGTAAGAGTTATTCACAATGCAAAAGGAGATTGGTTGAGATTAACTAAGTCTTTCGGCTTTTCAGAAAAAGTTGTAAAAATTGTTAAGGTTTCTTTCGGGGGTTTGAAAGATGACTAATGTTATGATTATTCGTAAAGAAGACCCAAGTTTGGGTGCTATGAATATGGCTGTAAGCCCACAAGGTGGTTTAACCCCTCAATTAAATATTTCAAGCGATAAGAATATACCTTTAAGAGCATATTTTGGCGCAAGACACAACCCCGAATTGGGTTATACACAAAAACCAAAATTTGAAACAGAAAAACCACAAGGTATAGTAGAAGATGGAAATACTAATTTTTATTACAACAATCAATCTTATGGTGGTGGTAATGAAGGTAGAGAAGCGGCACTTGCACAGTATGGAATGGATAAAGATGCTCACGAAGCGTTACCCGAATGGAATCTAACAACAGGGCAAAGATTAGCGGGGTTGGCGACAACCGCTTTACCTGCGGCTTGGACAGCGTTAAGTTCGTTTGCAGATGATTCTCAAGGAGATGTGTTTAGTTCTCTAGGTAGAGCAGGTATGGGTGCGATGGCTACTCGTAGTGCTTTAGTACCGTTAGAAAGACAAGCGGTGGGTTGGGCGCAAAACAGATATGGTTCGCAACCTGCTGAACCTACACCCGAAAAACAAACAGGTGAAAACACAACAGGTGAAAACACACAGCAAGTTGATATGTATGGAAATCCAATATCTCCGAATACAGTTTCAATGGTTCAACAGACTCAACAGACTCAAGTTGCACCGCCTCAACCTAATCCTCAAAGTATGGCTGATTCAAACGAAGATAATGCAGTTGGTGAGGCTGTTGAAAATACTGACCCACAAGAAGCGTTAATGGTGGCATCAAAAGAAACAGGTAAAAACACACAGCAAGTTGATATGTATGGGAATCCAATTAAAAAGGCTTGGAGATATTACTAATGGCCGAAGACATTGAACAATTTGTCCTTGAAATGGATAGAGAAATGTCGAAGAAGTCATTCAAGTATTTCTTTGTAGATGTGTTGGGTTTTTTGTTTAGTAGTCATCACGAAAGTTGGAATAATGGTTTGAGTAATCATCAGTATTATTGTGTTAAAGCGAGCCGCGACCACGGTAAATCTGTTTTCTTTATGTCTTATGCTCTTTGGTTGGCGGCTTTCAATCCAAAAACACATATTATGATTTTCTCCCACTCTATGGAACAGACTCTTGAGCATATGCGTTTTATTCGTAATAACATAGAGAATACAGACATTTTGAGAGATTTGAAGCCACAAGGAAAACCGTGGGCGAAATCTTACTTTGAGTTCACAAATGGTTCTCGTATCATGGCTAAATCGGTTGGTGGTGCTACTAGAGGTTTCCACCCCGATGTTGTTGTTTGTGATGATATTCTTTGGGGAACTACCGGAACTGAACTTCAAAGAGCCGCAGATTGGTTCTATGGTGTATTGCTTCCTGTTCTTCACCACTCTAGTCGTTTGATGATGGTTGGAACACCTTTCTCGTACAACGATTTGTATGCTGAACTAGAGCAAAAAGAAACTTTCTTGGTTGAAACATTCCCTGCTATCAATCCTAATGGCGATGCTCTTTGGCCGGAAAGATGGAATCTTGAGGCTTTGGAACAAAGAAGATTGTCTATGCCCGCTATTCAGTTTAGCCGTGAGTATCTATGTGAACCGATTCACGATGTAGCGAGTATGTTCCCTATGGATATTTTAGAAAAGGCTAGGGATAAAAATTTAGTTTTGTTAGATAGAGCCGATACTAACTACAATGAAGAAGGAGAACCCGATGGTGTTTGGGGGCAACATTTCATTGGACATGACCCTGCAATTTCTTCCGATAAAAATGCTGACTTTACTGCTATGACCGTTATGCGTATGTTACCCGATGAGGATGTAAAACAAATTGTTCATGTTGTGCATGAAAGAGGTATGTCTTCTTTGGCGCAAAAAAGAATGATGGTTATTTTGAATAATAAATTTCAACCCGATTTAATAGAATTAGAAGGTAACAATTTCCAAAGAATGCTTGAAGCCGAAATGAGAGAAATGGCTTCTGATATGCCTATCAAAGTGTTTATGACTACTCGGACAAAGAAAGAATCTTTGTTTATGTCTTTACTATTGGCTTTTGAACAAGGTCAAATTAAAATGCCTTATGGTAATAAAAGAAGCCAAGAATATACACACAAAGTTGAACAAGAACTCAATAGGTTTGGAATGCAAAAGAATGGTCGTTTAGAAAGTGTTGGTGTAAACGATGACTTAGCCATGAGTCTTGCTTTGGCTAATTGGGCTACTAAAGAGTTCAAAGGAACTGTGGTTCTTTTGGATGATGTTATGGATAACTTTGATAATTGGTTCGACTCCGGTGCAAAAAATAGCGGGTGGATGATACCTTGAACAATACATTACTTGAGGATGAGAACCAATGTTTAACTGTATTTTTTAGGCGATTGCATGAGTGAACTATTTTCTACTACAGGTGAGGGTTGGTTTGAAACCCATACGGGTTTTACCGCCAATGCTTTAGTAGATAGATTGAGAAAAAATAGAAGATTGAATAAAGAGCAAAAGAATGAAATTGACGATTTAATCAATGATATTAGAATGATAAAATCCTTAGAGTTTGACTCTACTTTGAATATGTATGATTGGATAGGAGATTATTCTTCTATTGTAAAGGAGTTTTCTCCTAGTGAAAGAGATATGAAGGCTTTGAGAAAATTTGGAGAAAGTAGAAAATTTACTTTAATCAAAGCCTGTAGACAATGGGAACAAGCAAATGAAGTTCTAAAGATGCTAGATGAGTTTGAAGGTATTTGGGGTCAAGATGAAAAAGATGCTTGGGTAAAAGCAATGCAAGAAAAACAAGATGCTAAGAAAATGTGGAAAAGCACATTGCATCAGATTGATAGATTAAATGATAAAGATTTAGAATCTTTACAAAAAAGTGCAATTCTTTTAGAGCAAAACGGGCCTATGACTTCAAAATCAATTTTTCAAAATCTACATGAAAGAAAAATTATTTCAAAGAGTATGACCGTAGGCAAGTTGGGAAAACTTTTAGCGATGTATGGTGAAGAATTAGATATTATTTCGGGTAATGAACGCTCTACATTTGTAAAAGCAGATTCTCATGGTTTAATTTTGAAAGACCCTTTTTCTTATGCGGCAGGATTTCTTGATGCTGATGGATATATTTCTATTACAGGTAGGGGAGAGCCAAGAGCAGGTTTCATAGCCACAGGTAGTAGAGGCAGATTACATTGCGAACATCTTCAAAAAACATTAGATTGTGGTATTTTACAGTTAGACCAAAAAGTGTACAAAGATAATCAAAGAAGCCAACATAGATTACAATTTTATTCAAAAAACGATATTAGGAAGTTACTAACATCTTTGTTGCCCCATCTACAAATGAAAAAAACACAAGCAAAGGCTGTATTAGCATACATTGATGAGGAAGATTCTGTGAGAAAAGAAGAATTGAAAAAACTAGTCAAATATAGCAATTGGTCTGACGATAAAACCAAATCAGAATCCCTTCTCGCAGAATGGGGTATAAAAGCCGACACTATGGCGAAGTGGAGTGAGGGATTGTAATGGCAGATGAAGAAGGCGGTAGAATTGGTAGATTTTTGTCTAGCCTTGCCTCGCCATTCCGAAGGAGAACTACTCCCGAACCTACAATGCCGCTTTACACCACAGGTATACAAGAACCTGTGATGGCTCAAGGAATTACTTTACCTGCTTTGTACGCTGTAACTCAAGAAAATTTAGTCTTAAGGACTATTATTTCTAAATTAGGACAAGAGATGTTTAGGAGAGGATATTATTGGGAAAAGAAATTTCAATTCATATGTACTTCTTGTGGGGAAGAACATAGTGATAATGTAGAATCTTGTAAGTTGTGTGATTCTCCTGTAAGACAACCCGATGTAGAACAAATGATTTATCCTAAATGGATGCTGAAACAAAGAAATTCTATGGAACAATCTTTCATTCATGTGTTGTATGAGATTGAAAATGATTTGAATATCATAGATGACGCTTTCTTAATTTTAATCAAAGAATATCATGTAGACCCCGAAACAGGCGAAGTTATGTTTTATCGTATCAAAGAAGTTATGCGTGGCGACCCTATCTTTATGAGAATTGTATCTGATAAGCGTGGAGTTCGTGGTGGTAGATACAAGGTGTGTCCTATACATAGAGATAAGGTAGCATATCCGGGTCAAGAAGAAGAATGTGAAGTCTGTGGTAACAAGATGGAAGAAGTTCATTATGTGAATATGGCCGGAAGTGGAAAAACCCAATATTATATTGATGGGGAAGTTATTCACATAAGCAAATATAGCCCTTCTAAATTGTATGGTAAAAGTCCTGTGAATACTCTTTGGCGACAAGCGATGACCCTAACTGCTATGGATAATTACCTGTATACCGCTTATCAGAAAAGAAGAATACCAAAAGGAATTATATCTGTTACCACCGATAATCTAGAGTCAATGAAATCGTTTTGGAAAGCAGTTGATGAAAAAATGGAACGCGACCCGCACTATGTTCCTAAAGTTGGAATTGAGTCTTCCACAGGTCGTGGTGGGGTTAATTGGGTCAAATTTATGGATACTCTTGAAGAAATGCAGTATATTGCTGTGAGAGATGAAATTCGTGCTAGAATGTCTGCTTTCTATGGTGTAAGTAATATCTTTATGATTGATAATGGGAAAAGTGGTGGTTTGAATAATGAAGGTTTACAAATTTTAGTTACTAATAGGGCTGTTGAATTTGGACAAAAAGTATACACAGAAGTTTTATTCCCTAGACTTTTAGAAGAAATGGGTGTTACTGATTGGAAATTAACCCTATATCCAAATGAAGAAGAAGATGAAATTACTAGATTACGCCGTGATGAAATGGAAGTTAATCTTGCACAAAGGATGACTATGTTAGGTTACAAACCCGAACTTATGGAAGAAGGAGATAGAGATATTCGATTTGTATACTCCAAACTACCCGACCAAATGGGTGCGCCACCGGGTGCGCCACCGGGTGCGCCACCGGGAATGCCGCCTATGCCGCCACCACAGCCCGGTATGCCGCCTATGCCGCCGGGTGCGCCACCGGGTATGCCTATGCCTCAAGGAATGCCTATGCCTTCGCCTCAACCGGGCGGTCAAGGTGTTGGGATAAGAAATCGTGGCCCTACATCACCACAAGCAAGAACTACTATGGGTAGTGGTTCTCCAATAAGTAGTGTGCAACAAAGAGGCCCACAACCTTCTGTAGCACAGCAAAATCAAAAGAACATTTCAAATGCAAACCGAATAAGAGGCGCATAATTAAAGTAATAGTCATATAGTCGAGGGTATAGAGTTGGTAGTATGGAACTACAGAAAATGAACCCGATGGCGATGAAACTTCAACTTCATGTTGAGAATTTAACAAAGGCTTTAGAAGATAACGATTCTTCTTCTAGTAGAATGCATTTGAATGAAATTTTGAAATACGCTGATTTTATGCAATCGGATTTAACTAATGAAATTCGTAAGAGTGAGATAGTTGAAGACTATGAGGGCGTTAATCAATTTGCAGGTGGAGTGCCTGTTAGAAAATACAATGAAAGTGGTTCTAACTTCGACCCAAGCCAAAGAAGTTCTGTTTTAGCCGGAACAATTATTCCTTCAAAAACAAATACAAATATGCGTACAGTAAGTGGAACATACGGTAGAAAAGTAGAGTGATTTCCGTGTCCGAAGAAGAAACTCAAGAATCTAGCGCACATAAGTTGCTAGAGGCTTTGATTAACAAAATGGAAGATATGGATAATCGTATGATGAGAATGGAAAATCAAATGAATACTCCCCAACATATGTTGAGGAAAGCAGGTTATGTTTCTATGAAAACACCTATCGCAGAAGGTAGTTTTGTAGATGATTTTAGAAGCGAGGTGGTTGAAACACCAAACGCAATAATCAAATCGCCTCAATCTGAATTGACTAACGAAGACATACACAAAATGTCTTGGGAAGAAATTCACGATATGGCTTCAAAATTTGACGATAGACAACCGGAGATGTATTGATATGAGTAGACCAAGATTTACAGAAGTAAGCGAAGAAGTAGCAAATATGTTCCTAAAGGCAACTAATTTAGCCGATAGGTTAGATGAACTAGAAAAAGGAAAAAAATGTCCTAGTTGTGGAGAAATGAATTGTATGGCTAAAGCAGGAAGTTGTGGAACTATGGCTAAAGCACAGCCGGAGTATAGCGAATCATATAACACAAAACCACAAGATGTTACATTTGTTGCAGAATCCGGCGGCCAAACTCGTAATGCTTACTACACCACTAATAATTACACACTAGATTCTGATGATGTTGCTAACAAGGGCGCAACTTCAACTAATGTAAATTTGGATGCTCTTAGGTCTATGATGAACCCGCATGAAAATCCGGCGGCAGGTCACTTAACTGAGGGCTAAAAATGAAAGTAGCCGTAAAAAAGGGAATAGCCCAAACAGAAAATTGTTCTTACTGTGGCGGCAATTCTTCTACAGGTTGTTTGAATCCCGAACATTCGGGTATGGGTTTATCAGAATGCCCTGTAAAAAATAATCCTGCTCTTGGGGTGAGGTGAATGAATGGAATCGGACTACGCTATTCATCTTCGCAACAAAGAAGATTTTCTTAAATCTTTGATTTTTGGCTTAGATATAGAAGATGAATACCAAGAATATCTTCTATCTTCTCAAAATTTAGTAAACAAAGGTTTGCTAGATTCTTTTGATGGTTTAGATGAAATCATCTTAAAAAACACCGATATTTTAGATGAAGATAAATTTAGGCAGTTGGAAGAAGCATTGCCTCTAAGTGGAGAAGAAGAAAGGCGAGAAAAAAGACAAGATAAAAGGGCAATGGATACGACAAGAGGCTTAGGGGCATCTACAGCATTGCTTTCATTACCTAGCACACATAGATGGGAAGGAAAAATTAATTCTTCAAAAAAGGCTTTACATAGTGTATGGCCTAGTGCTAATTTAGGTCAAGGAGATTATTCTGTTCATCCTTTTTCTATGAATTTTCACCCTTTGTTAGAAAAAGACCCTGTAACGGGTTATCCTGCTTTTGTAGAGTCTTTGCGTGATTATTACCTTACAGAAGAAGATTCTCTTAGCACTAGTGAAAGACATGGAGAAATAGAACTTAAGCACAATTCTCATCACAAGAAGCCGAAGTCTGTAGATGAAGATGGAAATATAAGCCATGAATCGGATTTGCTAATTGATGATGAAATATTAGGAGATTTGGGTGAGTATGGGGTTGGTGCAGGAACTACTGAACATGGTTTATACGAAAGAGCGTTTCAAATTTGGAAAGATAAAAATAGAGAAGAAATTGATAATTTAATTTCTAAAGAAGGTGCTACAGAAAAAGATTTGAGAAGAATACATTTTGATGATGCGGCTAGGGATTGGATTTCAGAAGATTACCAAGAAGACGAATTAGGTGAACCACACCCTCATCGCTTAGGTTGGTTAGGATATAATTTAGGTTTAGAATGGCTAAGTCCGAAAGAACGCTCACAAGTTGTAGAGCATTTATTTGAGGGTGGTGTGGATAATAAACTCGATGATGAGCCACAAGAAAACAAACTATACCAAGATATACAAGAAATGGTAGAAAATTCAGAAGGAACTATTTCTCCCGAAGAAGCGGTAAGATACTTTGTAGATACTCAACCCGAAAATTATAGAAAACAAGAAATATATAGTTGGAAATCACCACAGACTCAAATTAGAAATAAAAATTATGTGAAATTAGAAGATGGAACTAAAATTACTTCGGCTAGGTTGAATAGAACTTTTCCTAAAAGAGCAATACCCGAATTTATGTGGGCCACAGGAACGCCCGATAGAACTCTACCTAACACTAAATCTCATATTCAAACACACGAAGACTCGCCTTTTTCAATGCAAGATAGACCTTATTTTGTTAGAGATTTAATGGAAGATTTTGAAGCACCAAAGGATTCGCCACACAAAATAAATAAGAAGCAAAATATGTTAATTCATCTATTAGGAGAAATAAGCACTAGATTACACGATAGTGTTATTGATGAT
>Ga0209645_1001304_pt1 | contig 12518 bp, 1 predicted proteins | sample ETNvirenome_6_30_FD_184070 | JGI IMG/M metagenome (GOLD analysis project Ga0209645, IMG submission 184070) | Marine viral communities from the Pacific Ocean - ETNP_6_30 (SPAdes) (version 2) | ecosystem: Environmental > Aquatic > Marine > Oceanic | place: Pacific Ocean | collected 2013-06-19
ATAAAAAAGTTAAAATCTCCAATATTCTTGGTAGTCAAATACCAGACTTCATACAAGCAGATAATCCACTTTTCATAGAATTTTTAACCCAATACTATGAATCTGAGGAACGTGAGTATGGAACAACATACTTATCTGATCATATTTCATCTCTTAAAAAAATATCCACTGTTTCGGACATTTCTTTAGTTGAAAAACAAACAGTTAATGTCCCAAATGGTGCTGCACCAGAGTCACCAGTTCTTATATCTTCTTTTTTGTATGCATATGATGATGTAATCAATGTAAATCAAACCACTGGATTTCCAGATAAGTATGGTTTACTAAAAATTGATAATGAAATTATCACATATACTGGAAAAACTGAAACTTCATTTACTGGATGTGTTCGTGGATTTAGTGGAATATCAGCAATTGAAACTGAAGGTAATCCTGAGTTTTTAACATTCAGTGATACAAATGCTTCAGCACATGTTGAAAATTCAATAGTAGTTAATTTAAGTTTTCTTTTTGTAACTCAATTTTACAAAAAATTTAGACGTAATTTTTTACCTGGTTTAGAAGGAAGGGATTTTGCATATGGATTGAATGTAGAGAACGTTTTATCAAGAGCAAGAGATTTTTATAGTTCAAAAGGAACAGATACCTCGTTACAAATTCTTTTTCAAGTATTATATGGAGAACAAGTTGAAATAATCAAACCTTTTGATCAAACCATAATGCCATCAGAGGCTGAGTGGGATGTAACTGATGATATTATCGTTGAAGTCATATCTGGAGATCCTTTAAATTTAATTGGTGTTAAAATATATCAAGATTCATTTACAAATCCAACTGCAAGTGGTGCGGTATCAAATGTAACTACAGAATACTTAGGAAATAAAAAATATTATCAAATATCCTTCTCAAAAGGAACAATTGAGGACAAGTTTAATGTTTCAACAAAGACAAAGGTAGTTAGCACAGCATCAACTACAGAAGTTCTTACTGTAGACTCTACGATTGGTTTTGGAGTAACTGGTAATTTTTATTATCTTAATGATGACAATATTTACACTTTAGCAGAGTATACATCTAAATCAAGTAATCAATTTTTTGGATGTACTGGTATAACAAAACTTTTAACTGAATCAGATCCAATCACTGACACAAAATATGTCTATGGTTATGAGGATAACGACTTAACAAAAATATGTCAGATGAGAATAGTTGGATCTATTTCTGGTGTTTCTGATAATGTTAGCAATACTAAGTATTTTGATATAAAAGATTCTATTGGAGTTAAGCATCTTGGTGAAAAATATGATGTATCTGATAAAAAATTTAATACTTGGTTTTATAACAATCTTTCTTATATTGACGTTCAACAACATTCAGCTGGGTCAAACACTTTTGAAACTTTAACCGAACATTTTTTAAATATTGGTGATAAAGTAGATATAATATTTAAAGATACTGGTGGTTTAATCATACAGGATGCAGTTATTAGTGATGTCTATAATCCCACTAGATTCTTAATTACAGGAGGGGTTTCATTAGGTTCGATTATATTTGGTGATTACATAATCAAGAAAAAACTGAATTATGCCTCATCTAATTTTGGTATTACTTCTCTTCTCTCAAATATACAAAATTCATTCTCTGATACTGATAAAAATACTTACGTTGCTTTTTCTGGATATCCATCATTTGATACTCAGACTACAAATAGATCAAAAACAGTTGCCTCATCTGGTATTAGTACAAATGCAAGTACGATTACCATAAATGATCATGGATTTGTAAACGGTGAAAGAATTTACTTATCAATATCAACTGATTCGGGAATAACAGGTAGCACTAGTGGATATTTTTATGTAAATGTAATTGATAGTAATACTTTTAAGATAGCATTAAACCCATCAAATCTCTATCGAAATACATTTGAACAAATTAAGTATAACGGTGTAGGAACTGGTACACATACAATAACACCTGCAAGTTTATATGATGGAGGTGAGTTAGTAAATCAAAATCATTTTAAAAGAATATACAAAGATCCAAAAGTAACTAAAGATAATTCAAATATAAGTGGCCCTATTGGATTATCATTAAATGGTGTTGAATATCATTCACCTATTTCTGATGATTCAGTATTCTATGGTCAGATTGATAATATTGAAGTTCTAAATTCTGGAAAAGATTTTAATGTAGCAAATTCACCTTCTATATCAATCACAGATGACTCTGGAAGCGGTTGTGAGGCATATGCAAACTTCTCAGGTAGTTTATCAGAGGTTATTGTAAATGAAGGTGGATTTGACTATTCTGAAGTCCCCTCTGTGAGCATAACAGGTGGAAATGGAACTGGTGCTATTTGTAAAGCAAAAATGAGAGGTTTCACCCACAGTAAAACATTCACTGAATTTGATTTTAATCTAACGGATAATACAATAGTAGGTGATCATAGATTTTTGGATGGAGAAGAAGTTACATACATTGCTGCAGGAGATCCAATAGGAATTAATACTGGTATTAATGTAGGTTTTTCCACTAATATATTATCTTCTGGAAGTAATTATTTTGTTGCAAAAATTAGTGATAATTCATTTAGATTAGCAATTACTAAAAATAGAGCTCTCAATAAAACCAACCTGATAGAACTTCTTGATAATGGAACTCAAAGTCATACATTTAGATCAAATAAAAATAGACAAATAATTGATAGCATTGTGGTCAGTGATAGTGGTTCAAATTATTCAAATCACCGAGTATTGGTATCATCTCAACAATATCCTCCCAATGATAAAAAAGATTTATTTAAAACATTCGTTGGTATAAACACATTTAATGATTACATATATGCGAAGAACCATAATTTTAGTAATGGGGATGTTGTAGAATATTCTACTAGTGCTAATGAAATTAACGGATTAGATCCATTATTGGTATATAAAGTTACTGTAATTGATAAAGATAAATTCAAATTAAGTAACGCAGGAACTGCAACAACTGTATCAAATACTAACTATGATAGAAAAATATATGTAAAATTAAATAATTTAGGAACAGGAATACACACATTTAAATATCCAGATATTCAAGTAAAGATTGAAGGTAAAGTTTCTGTTGGAACAACTACCATAATTCCAAATTATTATAATTCATCAGCAAAAGCGATAGTAAAAGGTGGATTGAAAAATATTTTTGTTAAAGATGGTGGAGTTGGTTACGGGGTAACAAATATTATCAATTATTCTCGTAAACCAGTTATCAAATTACTTACTGGTAAAGATGGTTTTATTGTACCAATTATTTCAGATGGAAAAATAACTGCTGTTAGTATTTTAAATTCTGGATCTGAATACACAACACCTCCAGAGTTAGAGGTAGTTGGAGTTGGTGGTACATTTGGAACAGTTGGACAATTTGCTAAATTAGAGTCTATTGTTTCTGGTGGGAAGATAACAAACGTTAATATAATTGCTGGTGGAACTGGATATGATGCCAATAATACAATTATAAAAGTTATACCCTCTGGATCTGAAGCAATTATTGGTACAGAAATACATGAGTGGAAAATAAATTCAGTTGAAAGATACAATCACGTATTAACTCAAAATAATTCTGAAATAGTTCAAGTAAGAGCAATATCATTAACTAATAATAATAAAATATGCTCATTCTATCCAGTTAAAAAATATCGTCGTCTGCTTAGAGATAATATTGACTCTAATTTTGTAGAATCCACTGATAGTCATTCCAAGATAGTTGGATGGGCATATGATGGAAATCCAATTTATGGCCCAGTTAGTGAAAATAGTTCTGGAATCACTACATTCATGCAATCTAGTTATGAACTTGATATTATTGGAAATACTACATTAAGACCATCATATCAAAATGGTTACTTTACGCAAGACTATGTTTATAAAGAAAGTGGAGATTTAGATGAATATAATGGAAAATTTGTAAAAAATGCTGATTTTCCAAATGGCACTTATGCATATTTTTCAACTATAGATAAAACAACAAAAAATCCATCATTCCCATATATTACATTTTTGCATCGTAATGCTACAGATAAATTTAATTATGATATAGAAAATGTTCAATCTGATCAAATTTTAAATACTGGTGATTATAAAAGAAATGTTACTCATTTAGGGTTGAATGATGAATTTAGAAATTATCCACTACTTGAAGACTCATTAAATTCAAAACCAATAGTTAAAGTAGATGGTATTGATACTTCAACAATAACAAGTATTACTGTCAATGAAGTGGGTTCGGGATATAAAGTTAACGATAAAATAAATTTCAATGATCCAACTATAACTGCTAGTGTAGACCAAATTACAGGAAAACCAATAGTATCCGTAGGAACTACAAATACTGTAGTAGATAACTTGAAATTATCCATGCTTAATGGTCAGGTGACTGGGTTGTCCACTCTCCCTCATGGTCTTTCTGATGGTGATATTATTGAAATATCTGGAATATCATCAAACACATATAAAAACATTGAAGGGGTTAGAACTATTGGTGTATCTACAGTAATTTCTAGTTTGTCAGAGGCAATGGGAAATACTGGGATTACGACGTTTATAACCTTTTCTGATCCTACTACTAAAAGAAAATTTTTAGTTAATGATGTTATTCAAATAGATTCAGAGCAACTTTTAATAATAGATCATGATGACGTAAATAATAAACATAGACTTAGGAGAGGTCATAATTCAACTTCAATTGCATCACATTCTTCAGGAACATTAATTACCCGACTTGAAACAGAATTTACATATGAAGTTACAAAAAAAATTGAAAATAAGAATTTAGAATTATCAAAATCTAAGTATTTTGAAGCAGCAAAGGCAGTTGGTATTGGAAGTACTACTACAAATGTTGTAGTGGGATTTGCAGGAAGCACAGCAGTTAACAAATCAATTCCACCAAAAGCAATATATTTACCAAATCACCCTTTTAAAAATGGAGATGAAGTAACTTTAGTTTCAAGTGGATCTACAATAAGAGCAGCAAGAACTGCAAGTTTAGCAAGTGATTTCGATTTATCAACAATTGATAAATTCTATTGTATTAGATTTAACAATGAATTTGTTGGATTATCTAGTATTAAAGTCGGATTTGCAACTAATAGTTTATTTTTTACTTCAGTTCAGACAACAGCAGGAGATGATAATAAAATTGAAACAATAACTGATAATCTTACTGGTTCTTTAAGAAGGGTAAATGGAACTGTTACTGTTGCAACCGCTACTACCATAGGTCAACAACATGGTTTATCTGTTGGTGATGATTTTGAATTACATATTCAATCAAATAAGATACAAACTTTTGATTTGAGATATAATGAAAATATTAGAAAGTTAGTTGTAAATCCAACATCATTTACGGATTCAGCAATCGGAATTGGAACAACGGTATCAAAAATAACAATTACTGATCATGATTTTGAAACAGGAGATCTGATTGTTTACAATTCAGCAACTCCAGCTACTCCTTTGGTTGATAATGGAGTTTACTACGTTGTTAAAGATTCTAGAGATACCATAAGATTAGCGGAAAATTCATATGATTTATCAATATTTCCATACAATTATATTGGAATTGGCACAACTGGTGGAACAAATCATGAAATATCAAAGATAAATCCAAAATTATCTTTATATAAAAATAATACTATTGAATTATTAACCTCAGATTCAAGTTTGAATGATTATGATATAGAATTTTATGAAGATATTAACTTTAAATCAAAATACAATAGTGGACTGATAACAAAAACAAGTAATAAAATTTCAATTTCAGTTGCAAGTTCATTAGCATCGGAATTTTATTACAAAGTGGAGGGTAAAAATACTAATACAATTAAAACTTTATCTTTTGCTATTGATGAAAGAGTTCCAAATTATTCACAAATAGTAGTAGTTGATTCTAAATTCAATAAACCATTTAAAGTTACAGGAATTAGTACTAATACATTTAAATTTAATCCAACTGGTATTGCAGAGACGACATCGTACACTTCTACTGGATTTTCATCTGCATTCTATTCTACAAAATCTTTAGGTGAAATTGGTGGAATACATTCAATAAATGTTTTAAATAGAGGATTTAACGTTGACACATTACCAATTATTACATCAATAGGAACCACTGATGGTGAAAATACAATATTGACTGTTGAAACAGATAATATTGGAAGTGTTAATAAAACACAAGTGTTCAATCAGGGTTTAGAATTTTCTCCAGATAACACATTAAAACCAAAAGCAGATAGTAATGTAATACTAGAATTAAAAGACATATTTACACTTAAAAATATAGGTATTACTACTGGTGGAACAAATTATACAAGTCCACCAAAGGTGATTGCAATTGGAAAACCAAATATAGTTGCACAAACAAGTTTAAACGGAACTTCAGTAAACAAAATTCAAATTTTAACCAATGATAGTGGATTATCTGAAGACCTTAGAATTGTTCCCGTTAATAATTCAAATGGTGTTGGTATTATAAGTGCACAAACATTTAGTAATGATGTTGTCACCATAGGTTTAAAAGCACCAGCAGTACAAATTGGTGGGGGTAACACTAGTGGATTTTTCAATTATGGTGGAACTTTTCCTTTTGCTGTAGGTGATGAGATATTTGTTGAGAATGTTAAAACTTTAGAGGGTATTGATGGTTACAATTCAAGCACATACGATTACAAATATTTTACAATTACTAATGTTGTATACACTGGTGGTAAAGAATCTATAAGTTACTCTATAGCTGGACTTGGTGTTAGCACTGGAGGAACTTATCAACCAACAAATAATTTTGGTAGAGTTATAAGGAAAAGAGATTTAGCAGAATTTAAACCTGAGTTTGAGAAGTCATCATTCTTTGAAAAAGAAATAGTTCAGGTTGTTGGTAAAAATATTTCAGGAACAGTTGCTGAAAATGGTTGGGATGATGTATCACAAACATTAAAAATATTTGATGTTACTGGAGATTTTACAAAAGAAGACTCCATTGTAGGTAAAACAAGTAATAATAAAGGAACTGTAACTAATCAGTTTAAATTTGATTTTGATTTAAATGTTGATGCTACAGCAAATATTTTAAATAGTTGGAAAACTGATGTAGGTAAACTAAATCTAGACATTCAAAGATTGCATGATAACGATTATTATCAAAGATTTTCATACTCTGTAAAAGGTGCAGTTCCATTCAATACTTGGAAAGATGCGGTTAATAGTTTAGATCATACTGCTGGTTTTAAAAATTTCTGTAATTTAGGAATCGGATCTACTGCACAACACACTTTAAATTCAGATGCTGAACTTGCTTTAGAAGTTGATATTGACCAAGAAGCATCTGTTCATGAGAGATATTACTATGACTTAGTTAGTGAAGATACAGACGATCCAGATTTATCAAAATTAGTTTCTTTTAATTCAAAAGTAATAACAGATTATATTGAATCTAGAACTAATAAAGTTCTTTTAATAGATGACATATCTTCTCAATTTACAGGAATAGTTACATCTACTGGTGGTGGAGTTATTGGAACTACTAATTTTAATGTATTTACTGATGGGGATCCACTATTTCATAGAGGATTTAATCCATCTTCGGGAATTGCAACTGATACACATCAACTAACTATACCAAAACACAATTTTAATACAGGTGAAAGATTATTATATAAACCACAATCTGGACAATCATCTATAGGAATTGCAAGCACTGATGTTCCTGGTATTGGCATAACTACATTATTACCATCTACTGTTTTTGCAATAAAAGTTGATAATGACATTATACAAGTAGCAACTGCTGCTAGTTTTGCAAATGCTGGCACTGCAGTCTCCTTTACTAGTGTAACTGGTATTGGAACTAATCATACATTATCAGTTCCATCTGAAGATGCGACTATTAGAACGTTAATTAGTATTGACAACATAATTCAAAGTCCTGTAGGTGTATCGACAGTTGTATCTGTTGGATTATCAAGTGAAGTGGGAATATCAACTGATACGATATTCCTAAATGATGTTTCTGAAATAGCAGGTAAGTCTTTACTTAGAATTGAAGATGAAATTATAAAAGTTAATTTAGTTGGTGTTGGATCGACTAATTCATTGAGTATTGTTAGAGGTGAAATGGGAACAGTTGCTGCAGCACACACAGTCGGTGCAGCAGTTACGGTTCTTAAAGGAGACTATAGAATTAATGAAGGTAGATTATATTTTTCTGAAGCACCTTATGGGCCAACAGGAAATGCAGGAATTACCACATTTTCTACATTTAATGGAAGAGCATACTATAGGTTAAAGTATGATACTAACAAAATTATGGACGATATATCAGATAGATTTGATGGATCGACTGATAGATTTAATTTAACCACTAACGGAAATCAATTAACGGGTATTAATACTAGTTTTGGTATAGTTTTAATTAACAACATATTCCAAAGACCTTTTTATGGTGATGTTAGTACTCGTAGTGAAACAGATTATGAGATTGTTGGAACTGGACAGACTATTGATTTTACAGGAACAGCAGCAAATAAAGATTTACCTAGAGGTGGAATTATAAATGAATTTGATGTAGGTGTGGGAACTGGATACCAAGTTCCAAGAAAAGCATTATTTAATGTAACTGTGTCTGCAGCTGGAACGATTGCAAATATTGGCATTGTAACTGGAGGTTCGGGATACTTATCACCCCCATTAGTTTCTGTTGCAGCTACTGATAGACACTTTACACACACATTTATATCATCTAATGCAAATTCCGTTAACGTAACTGGTGGGTCACAGTTAACTCCAACAGATGCAACTTATATTTCCGAAACTGGTTTATTAACACTAACAATTGTTAATCATGGATTAACACTAGCAAATACAGTAACTCTTGATAATAATTCATTAGTGTTTAGATGTTCTAGAGATAATTTTACATCTGACCACCCATATCCAAGAGCAACTGATCCAGCTGCAGGACAGACATTAGAAATAATGGCTTTAACAGAAGATACGATAACTCTTGATGTTGGAGTTGGTGGGGGAGTAGATGCAGTTATAACTGCTTCTGTTACAGCAGGAGTAGTTACTGCGGTAACTATTACAAATCCAGGAACTGGATACACAAACACAGGTATAACTACAGGTTTGAATTTTGTGACTGCACCATTACCAAGTCCATACACAAATATACCATTATCTGGTGGAAGTGGATCTGGTGCTAAAATGGATGTTGTAGTTGGAACTGGTGGTAGTATAATATCATTTGATATGTCAGATCGTGGTACAGGATATGAAATTGGAGATGTATTGGAGTTAACTACTGTTCCTCATCAGGTAGGAATAGCAACAACATCATTCAAAATAACTGTTAAAAATAAATTCCAAGATAAATTTGCAGGATGGTGTTTTGGTCAATTCCAAGAACTTGATGATTTTAGTTCACAATTTAATGGGTTTAGAAAATCGTTCTTAATAACTCGTACTATTGATAATACAGAATACTATAGTATAGTTGCTCAAGAGGGATCTGGAATTATCTTAGCAAATAATTTATTGATCTTTTTGAATGATGTTTTACAAAAACCAGGAAAAGATTATGAATTTAATGGTGGAACAAGAATTTCTTTCAATGAAGCACCAAAGGCAGGTAGTAAATTTAAAATGTACCTTTACACTGCATCAACTGATGACTTTTTTGCAGTGGATATTGATGAAACTATAAAACCAGGTGATGAATTAAAATTACAATACTCTGATAGTATTTCTGAACAAGATAACAGAATAGTTTATGAACTAATAGCATCAGATACTGTAGAAACAACTACCTATGGTGGAGTTGGGATATCAACTGATAGTGATTTTAAACGACCTGTAATGTGGAGAAAACAAACAAAAGATTCATTTATTGATGGTGTAAGAATATCCAAAGAGAGAAATTACTTAGAACCACAAATATTACCAACATCAGGAATTATAAAATCAATAACTCCTACTGACACTAAAATATACATTAAAGATTCTTGGTTATTTGAAAAAGTTGATGATATAAGTGGTGCTGCAAATATTATAAACATTGTCGGTTTAGGAACAACTGCAGTTGTTGAAAAAATTGAAGGAGTTTCATATTCTGGAGATTATGGAATGATTGTTGGTATTGGAACTAGTGCTGTTGGTATTAATACAACTGGGCCTGCTTTATTCTTTGAACTAAAACCAGACCCTACTGAAGGTGATAATGGAAGTAAAATTGGTATATTGGGCACTGATGCTGATCAAATATCAAGATCAGGAATTACAACTGGTGATTACTTTGTAATTAAAGATACATTTATTGGAGATGGTATAACTGGAATTAAAACTACATCATCTGGCCCAGAAACTGTTGGTGTTGGAAATACCTTTTTGGATGGTGTGTACTTTGCTGCACACCATGTATCAGTTGGATCCTCTATAGTGAGAGTGTTTGCGAATGTTACCTCTATAGCAGGCATTAACACAGTAGGATTTGGAACTGACCGCTTTAAATTTGGAAATTATAGTTGGGGATCTGTTAATGTTTCTAGAAATAATAATTCAAAATCTTTCACATTCCATAATCAAAATGGATTACTAGGAATTGAAACCTCAGCTCAAGTAATAAGAAATTTACCAGTCTCGACACTTTATCCAATGATTCCTCCTACACCATAGTCTAAATAAGAGGTATAAATAATCAAAAATGTAAGTATCAATGCCCGCAATAATCACTGACCAATATCGTATATTAAACGCAGAAACTTTTATAGACAGTTTTGTAGGTATTGGCACAATCGGAAATAATAATTATTATGCCTTTTTAGGACACCCAAATCCACAGAATACTGAGGTAAGAAATTATGGTGTTTCGACTTGGGGAAATCCTGTACCAAATCCTACAGATTCTTTTGATCAGGAAAATCTTTATTATGATAGTATGCTTTTCTTAAAAAAAGTAACTTCAAACGATGTTAGAAGAGTTATTCCTAGATTAGATTGGCAGACAGGAACAATATATGATATGTTTAGAAATAATTATTCATCTACTAATTTAACTCCACAAACTAAGTCAACTTCATTATATGGATCAAATTATTTTGTATTAAATTCAGAGTTTAATGTATATGTGTGCATCAATAATGGGTCAAATCCAGATAATCCAGATGGTCAAAAATCTACTCAAGAACCAACTCATACAAACACAGTTCCTCAAGAAGCTGGGAATGGTTCAGATGGTTATCTATGGAAATATTTGTACACCATTGCTCCTTCAGATATAGTCAAATTTGTAACAACTTCTTATATACCTGCACCAAAAGTATGGGGTGATACTACAAATTCAAATATAAAAGACGCTGCTGTTGATGGAAAAATTGAAACTGTAGTTATAAAAAATGGTGGTTCTGGTCATAGTTTTGTAGAAAATGGTGTTACCAAAACTTCTGGTTCAGTTTCAGGTATTCCGATTACTGGAGATGGAACAGGAGCATCAATAACAATCAATTTTAGTAGTGGTATTATAGATACCGTATCAGTTGTTGGTGGATCAGGTTATACGTATGCAGGTGTTAGATTTGAATCAGGACAATTTGGTGGAAAAACTTTAAATCCAGGAAGTGGGCAAGAATTTGAAGTTATCATACCACCTAAAGGTGGTCATGGTGCCGATATATATCGTGAATTGGGTGCATTTAGAGTTATGCTGTATTCAAAATTTGATAATAATGTAGATGATGCCCCAGACTATGTTCTAGGTAATGATTTTTCTCGTGTAGGTCTAGTTAAAAACCCTTTACAATTCGGTGGAACTGACCTTCTAAATAATACGACTGCAACTAATTTAAGTGCTTTGAAGTTAAAACCTGATGCATCATCAGGACTTACTACATCAAACGTCACTTATAAACCAAATGATCGAATTTCACAAACAGTTGGAGTTGGTTCTACTGCAGTAGGTTATGTAGCATCTTGGAATCCAGATACTGGAATTCTAAAATACTATCAACCAGTTGGTTTTTCTACTCTTTCAGAATACTCTTATAAAAAACTTGATTTTGTTGGATTAAACACTGCAATAACTGGAGGATCTCCAGAAAATTTAGTTGTTGACACTTCATTTAATGATAAAAGTTCAACTGTAGTTGGTGGAAAAAATGTTTCTCTCGGTCAAACATTTAATCTTGGAAAAGCAAGTCCAGAGGTTAAAAAATATTCTGGTGAGATTATATACATAGATAATCGAGCACCAGTTACGAGAACATCTTCACAAAAAGAAGAAGTAAAAATAGTCATAGAGTTCTAAAAAGATGCCTCAGAATACAAATTTAAACGTTTCTCCTTATTTTGATGATTTTGTTGATAGTAAAAACTATCAAAAAGTCTTGTTCAAACCAGGATTTCCAGTACAAGCAAGAGAATTAACAACACTACAATCAATTCTTCAAAATCAAGTTGAAAAATTTGGACAACACTTCTTTAAAG
>Ga0209645_1001305_pt1 | contig 12517 bp, 13 predicted proteins | sample ETNvirenome_6_30_FD_184070 | JGI IMG/M metagenome (GOLD analysis project Ga0209645, IMG submission 184070) | Marine viral communities from the Pacific Ocean - ETNP_6_30 (SPAdes) (version 2) | ecosystem: Environmental > Aquatic > Marine > Oceanic | place: Pacific Ocean | collected 2013-06-19
CCAAAATGATATGGAGAACGGATGGGTCTATTGGTCTAATTGGGATGGAGTGGGTGACGCTACATCTTCAATTCAGATGCAAAGAGGTCTATCAGCTGTTAATTTGGCTACACCTTCTATTGGTGGAACTATGAACATAATCACAGATCCTGCTGCTCACGAAAAGGGCGGTAAGTTCAAACAGGAAGTAGGTGAGGGCGGATTCGTCAAATCTACTTTAAATTATAACTCAGGTTTAATCAAAGATAAACTAGCACTTAGTGGAACAATTGTTCGTAAAACTGGTGATGGTTTAATTGATGGTACTTGGACAGATGCTTGGGCTTACTATGTTGGTAGTTCCTATCAGATGAACGAAGATCATCGATTTGAGTTATATGCAATTGGTGCTCCACAACGACATGGACAGAATCTATACAAACAGAATATCGCAACTTACTCACAAGAGTTAGCTGGTAGTATTGATGGGTATGATGACTCAGCGTATGTTGCTGGTAATAAGTTTGAGTATGAAGCAGGTAGATTCTTTAATCAGAATTGGGCGCCTGTAGACCCATCATACAAAGGCCAACAATATTGGTATATGTATGGTGCAAGAACAACCGATAGATACAATCCATCTTTACTGAATGAAAGAGAAAACTTCTTTCATAAACCACTCGTCAACTTGAACCATTTCTATGACATAAATGACCAAGTTAGAGTAAGTTCAGTATTATACTGGTCTGGTGGTTCAGGAGGCGGTACAGGCACCTATGGGAGTGTCAAACGACTACCTGCTATTGAAGGAAATCAATGGTGGGCAAGTTCTCCGTGGACATGGGATTGGAACGGTGAGATTGCTGAGAACTCAGCAAACATCGATTCAGCTTGGTCAGATAGTGAGAATAGGTCAACTGGTATACTTCGTAATTCAATTAACAGACAAAATACCTATGGATTGATTTCTAAATTAAATTACGATGTATCAGACGAACTTGAAGTTCAAGTTGGTATTGATTGGAGAACTGCTGGTATTGAACATGCTAGAGAAGTTCGTGATTTACTTGGTGGAGACTACTATGTAGACTACGCTGATGACAACGCTGCTGATGGTAAAGTTGTTAGGTTGGGCGACATAATCGCTTATCACAACGAAACTACAGTAGATTGGCTTGGTGCATTTGTACAAGGCAAATACGACACAGAAAAGATTAATCTTTATGGTATGGGTGGTATTTCAACCATCGGATATACTTACAAAGACTTTTTCTCTGTTGAGAAAGAACTTGTAGAAGCACCATCTATTACTACTTTCCAAGTTAAAGGTGGTGGTAGATACAATCTTGATGACAGACTTTCAGCATTTGCTAATGTCGGGTATGTTCAGAAACCGCCAATTTTAGATAACGTAATTGATTATGATGGAAATGTATCTACAAATCCAGATAATGAGAAATTCATATCTAATGAAATTGGTGGAGAATACAGAAGTGAGTCAGTTGCTATCAAAGGTAGTTACTATAATACACAATGGAAAGATAGAAACCTTACTAAATCTGTTACCACAGGTCAAGGTGACTCGGGTGACACAGACATCATTTACTTAACTGGTGTAAATCAATCACACTCTGGTGTTGAAGTCGAATCTAAAGTCGCTCTACACGATATGGTTGATTTAGATGTTGCTGTAAGTATTGGTGATTGGTATTTCGATGGAGATGCTAAAGGTGACTATACAGAGATGGAATACAATGATGATAACCAAATCATTGGACAAACTTCTACTGAGTATGAGTATGCTCTTAATAATCTAAAGGTTGGTGATATGCCACAGACAGCTTATGTTGGTGGACTTACATTGAAACCAATTGATGGATTAAGTGTACAAGGACTTTACAGATGGTATGATAATCATTATGCCGATTGGAGTCCTGATTCTCGTGAGGTAGATGGTGATGCTGACAGAGCGCAAGTATGGAAAGCTCCATCTTATGGTAAGTTAGACTTACATCTATCTTACAAACTACCAGAAATCGCTGGTTTAGATATGACACTTAGTGGTCATGTATTCAACGTTCTTGACGAAGTTTACGTTCAAGACGCCGTAGACAACAGTAAGTACAATGGGTATGGTGATAAACTTCACTTAGCTCATAACGCTGAAGTATTCTTGGGTACACCAAGAAGTTTCAACTTAGGACTAACTGTTAATTTCTAAAATGGTAAATTTAGGGGGGATTTATTCCCCCCTTTTTTATCAAAAAAAAGCTTGACTTTGTTATAATTTCTTTGTAACTTTAAGTGTTGAAAGAGGGGATTTTACAATCTAAATGTATCAGAATATTTACTTCGATATAAGAAAACAACAGGTTCATATATGGGATGATGAGAAAGGTTATTATGTTATTCCATACAAAAAATATGCTTATGTAAAAGATAGAAATGGTTCGCATGTTTCTTTGTATGGAGATAAACTAAAAAAGATTTTTAAGTTCGACAACAATACACCTAACCTTTTTGAATCCGATGTTCCACCAGAAACTAGAGTACTAGTAGACCAATACACAGACTCAGAAGAACTATCTAATGGCCACAATATAATGATGATTGATATTGAGGTTGAGGTTACAGATGGGTTTCCAATGCCAGAAGATGCTAACAATAAAATAACTTCTATTGCCTCTTATGATTCTGCTAGCGATACTTACTACGCTTTCGTATTGGATGAGAAAAAAAGACTAACACTACAATCTAAAGACAATATCATAATAGAAAAATTTAATACTGAGTATGAACTACTACAGAAATTTATGGTTGAGTATCTAAAATGGAAACCAACCATCATCACAGGTTGGAACATAGACACATTTGATATGCCGTATTTATATAATAGAATATGTAAAGTCGCTGGTAAAAATGTTGCTGATATGATTTCGCCAATACAAGCCGTACAATGGAACAAACATAGAAAAAGGTATATGTTTGCTGGTGTTAGTTGTTTAGATTATTACGCTTTGTATAGACTATTTACATATACTCAGTTATCATCTTACAGACTAGATGCTGTTGCTGAGAAAGAATTAGGTGAAAACAAAATAGAGTACGATGGAACTCTTAATGATTTATATGAAAATGATATAAATAAATTTGTTGAGTATAACATACATGACGTTAGGTTGGTAAAAAGAATGCACGATAAATTAGATTTTATTGATATGGCTCGTGGTGTGTGTCACGTAGGTCACGTTCCCTATGAGGATGTGTTCTTTTCTTCTAGATATTTAGAAGGTGCTATATTAGTTTACCTAAAAAAATTAGGAGTGGTTGCTCCAAATAAACCACCAAGGCCTGAAAGTATGGGAGATGATAAATTTGCTGGTGCTTATGTACAACCACCACAAAGAGGAAAGCATGACTGGGTATTTGATTTAGATATTACATCTATGTATCCATCTGTTATTATGTCTCTCAATATATCACCTGAAACAAAAATTGGTAAGTTGGTTGGATGGGATGCTGAGGAGTTTATAAGAGGAACAAAAAAAACCTATACGCTTGAAAATAATGGTAAGGAAAGAGGTAAACTCACAGAAACAGAGTTAAAGGATTTCTTTGATAAAAACAAAGTTTCGGTATCTTCTAATGGTGTATTATATCGTAGTGACAAGAAAGGTTTAATACCAGCTCTACTGGCAAAGTGGTTCGATACTCGTGTGGAGTATAGAAAGTTGATGAAGAAGTTTGGTGATGCTGGTGATAATGAAAAGTACACATACTTCAAAAGTCGTCAGTTGATTCAGAAAGTGGTTCTAAACTCTCTTTATGGTGTATTAGGTTTGCCAGTATTCAGATTCTATGACTTAGATAATGCTGAGGCTACTACACTTACAGGTCAAGAATTAATTAAGTTTACCAAAAAGATTGGTAATCACTTTTACAATAATGAGTTGGGAACGAATGATGATTATTGTATTTACATTGATACTGATTCGGTATTTTATTCAGCTCTACCATTAGTTAATAAGAGATTTCCTAACAAAGAATTTACAGAAACCAGAATGAGTAAAGTTATTTTAGATGTAGCTGATGAGATGCAGACTTATTTAAATAAGTCATATGATTACTTTGGTAAGAAGTTTTTGAATTTAGATACACATAGGTTTGAGATAAAGCAGGAATTGATTGCTAAGAGTGGTTTGTTTATTGTGAAGAAACGATATGGTATGAAGATTATTAATGACAATGGAGTAAAGGTAAACAAACTGCATGTAAAGGGTTTGGACTTAGTTCGTAGTAATTTTCCAAAGGCTATGGGTGAATTATTAAAAAATGTATTAGAGGATATACTGGCAAATGTACCGAAGGATAAGATAGACGAAAGGATAATAAACTTTAAAGAGTCTATGAAGTTAGTAGACTTTGATAGGATAGCTATGCCAACAGGTGTAAAAAATATGAAGAAATATAGTGCTGGTAAGAATGGTAACTTTACTCAGTTCGCCAAAGGTGCTCCAGCCCATGTAAAAGCTGCTATAACCTATAATGATTTACTAAACCATTTTGGTGTTGGTGACAAATATGAGAAGATTAGTAATTCAGAAAAAATTAAGTGGGTATATCTCAAGCAAAATGAGCTTGGGTTAGAATCTTGTGGATATAAAGGTTATGAAGATCCTCCACAAATAGTTGATTTTATGAAGTCTCACATTGACTACAAAAAAATGTATGCTCAGATGTTGGAGAAAAAAATAATGATGTTTTATGACTCTCTGAGTTGGGATGAGCCTGTAAATAAAAAGACATCTATGGAAAGATTTTTTTGATTTTGACAAATAACTTTGATATATATGTATATATCTATTAATTAATAAGGAGTGATAAATGAATAAACATTCGCTAAATCGTTTCATCGACAAATACTATCTCGGAGGAAATTGTTCTTCTGTTGTAATAAAAAGTGATGGGAGTAATCTTTCTACCAGATTTATTACAGGTGATAAGAATTTGCTTGGTGAATTAACAATGTCAGATTGGAAATTTGATAAAGCTGAGCTTGGTGTTTACAACACAGAGCAGTTAGTAAAACTACTTTCAGTTATGTCAGACAATATTTCTATGAATTTGACAAAGGCTGGTGATAAGGTTGTTTCGTTAAAAATATCAGATAGTTCTTCTGATGTAAACTATATGTTATCAGATTTATCCGTTATCAGTTCACCACCAAACCTAAAATCTGTTCCTGAATTTGAGGTAAAGATAAAGGTTGACAAATCTTTCATAAGTAAGTTTGTTGCTGGTAAGGGTGCTTTGGCTGATACGGATAACTTTACAGTATTGACAAATGACGATGGTGTAAAGGTGGTAATTGGTTATGCTGAGATTAATACTAATCGTGTTACTCTTCCTGTTGAAACAGAGTCTTATGACAAAATAGATAATGTTTCTTTCAATGCTAATCTGTTCAGAGATGTTTTAGTGGCTAACAAAGAATGTGAAAGTGCTACATTAGAAGTTAGTTCTGAAGGTCTTGCTCGTATCAACTTTAAAATTGATGAGTATGATGCGACTTACTATCTTGTTGCTGAAACAGATGTTTAAATGGAATCTTATGTAGATACTTCGAGAGTTTCTATAATGCCAATTCACAAACCATTGGCTAAAGATATAATCGAAAAAAATCACTACAGTGGTAGGTTGTCCTCTTGTAGATATCCGTTAGGAATATTCTATCAGACGGACAACCAACACCAGTTCTTTGATGAAGCTGAAGAGAAACTGATTGGAGTTGCTTGTTATGGATTTCCAGTTGGTAGAAGAGTTATCGGCTCTATCTTTAAAGAAGAAATATTAGAGAATAAGAACATTTTAGAGTTAACTAGATTGTATATAGATGATGGATATGGTAAAAATATTGAATCATACGCTATTTCATCTACATTCAAATGGTTAAAAAAACACGCACCTAATATAAAGGTTCTTATATCATACGCAGATCCTGAACAAAGTCATGATGGTGCTATCTATCAAGCTACTAATTGGATATACCAAGGCTGTGGTGATTTTCAGTTAGCACCAACATACTCTTTGAGAGTCAATGAAGATGATGAGTGGATGCATAGTAGAAGTGTGTATTCCAAATATGGTTCAGCCGCACCTAAGAATTTGATGAAAGCCATAGGTCAGGATTTTTGGTTAAAGAAAGAAGCTACTAAACATCGTTACATTTACTTCTTAGGTAGTAAATCTGAGAATAGAAAATTTCACAAAATGATGAAACATCCTGTTATGGATTATCCTAAGAATTATCAACACGATGTTGAAATCACAAAAATAAAGGTAGAAAATAATAAATGGGAAAATTAGAACATACACTTTGGGTTGAGAAGTATCGGCCTGATTTACTTGAGTCTTATATAGGTAATGAACACCTAAAGAGTAAGATAAAATTATATTTAGAAAGTGGGGATTTGCCACATCTTCTATTGTATGGAAGAGCTGGTACAGGTAAAACTACTCTGGCAAAATTGTTGGTCAATAACATAGATTGTGACCATCTTTACATAAATGCTTCGGATGAGAATAGTGTAGATACAGTTCGTAATAAGGTTCGTAATTTCGCTTCCACTATTGGGTTCAAAGATATGAAGGTTATTATATTGGATGAGTGTGACTATATCACACCAAATGCTCAAGCTGCTCTTCGTAACCTTATGGAGACTTTTTCTAAACATACTAGGTTCATATTGACTTGTAACTATGTAGAACGGATTATCGATCCGATACAAAGTCGCTGCCAACCATTTCAGATAGTACCACCATCAAGAAAAGAAGTTGCTATTCATTTAAATAATATATTGAAAGAAGAGAGTGTTACTTTTGAGATGGATGATGTGGCTACATTAGTTAATGGCGGTTATCCTGATATTCGCAGAGTAATAAACTTTGCTCAAAGACAGGTGGTTGATGGTAAACTATCAATAGACCAAGACAATTTGGTTGCTGTAGATTTAAATGTAAATGTATTTTCTTCACAAATTGTAAATGTCTTAAAGACACAAAGTAAAAAAGATGCTTTTGTTACCATAAGAAAGATGTTGGCTGATAATCAGATATCAGACTTCGCTGACTTATTTCGTCTACTCTATGATGAGGTTGATGATTATGGTAAGGGGCATATCGCAGAATGTATTTTAACCATAGCTAAATATCAGTTGTCAGATGCGCAAGTAGTTGATAAGGAGATAAATGCTATGGCTATGTTAATAGAATTATTAGGAGTAATAAAATGAATATGAAACCTCAGAAACCATTGTCAAAACCTCAAGCACAAGTGCAGATTGATTTAAATGATGCTGAAACTATGAAATGTGAAGATTGTGGTAACTCAGTATTTATCCCAGCATTTTTCTTGAAAAGACTTTCACCACTTGTATCACCCACTGGTCAAGAAGCACTTATACCAATTCAAGTGTACAGCTGTGGAAATTGTGGTAAAGTGCCAGATAAATTAATGCAGGAAGCAAATGGCGACAGTTAAAAAGAAAAGTTTATTCGACCACATAAAACAAATCACAGATGTTCAGAGTCCGAATTATTGGAAAGAGATTTCTGATGATGATAAAAAGTCGTGGTCTAACTATATGGTTAATAGGTTTCTATCTATGAAAATGGAGTGGGTAGATTTTGTAAATGAGGTGCAGAGGTATCCACTTGAACCGAAAGAATTGTATAAAGTTTATACAGACATTTTGCCAAAGAAAAGACAATGGCTTAAATATGTCAAAGGAGATAAGAAAATGAAATATCCAAACTGGGTTTATGAAATAGTGTCTAAGCATCTACAGTGTAGTCTTAGAGAAGCTAAAGATGCTGTAGAAATGTATGAAATATCAGCTGGTGGTCAAGCTGAATTGGTAGACATTCTTTTAAAGTATGGTAAAACAGAAGATGAGTGTCGTAAGATTGGGTTATGAGTGTTACCGACTTTACAGTTGAGTACATAAATCGAAAATCACTTGTTAGTTTCATAGAGAAACATCACTATTCACATAATGTAAATGGTATTCAATCATACCACCATTTCGGTTTGTACACAGAGGGTAACTTTGGATTACCTAAAATGATTGGTGCTATGATGTACGCTATACCATCAATGCCAGCAACAGCAGCTAAGTATAATCCTATCAATCCTAGTAGGTGTATGGAGTTAAGAAGGTTATGTTGTATTGATGATACACCAAAGAATACTGAAAGTTACTTCATAGGCAAGACTTTGAAATGGTTAAAACAGAATACAGACATAGAGGTTGTAGTTTCTTTTGCTGACCAACATTATGGTCATGCTGGTACTATTTATAAAGCTAGTAACTTTGATTATTTGGGTGAAACTGCTCCTGGTCAGGTGTTAATGGTAGATGGTAGAGAAATGCATAGTCGTTCTTTAAATCAAAAAGATAGACCATATGGTAGAGAGTTAAAGAGAAGATATGATGAGGGAGATCCAAATATATTTTTTAAGAAGAGAAAACCAAAACATATTTATACATATTATCTCAATAAAAAGATTAAAAGAAAAATAAAAAAGCTTGACATTATCAAAAATAATTCGTAATTTTTAGTGTAAATTGGAGTGTTATAATGAAAACTATAAAAGAATCTAAAAGTGTATCTTACACAGAGGATGTACATCCTATTGTGGAACAAATGGAGAAAGAATGGCCTGAGATGACGAAGGAGTTCAAAAGGTTACAAAGAGAACAATATGAGTTGTTCCTTAAAAAACAACATGACTATGGTCCTGGTAATATTTCTGTAGGTACTATGTTACAAACACAGGATGAAGTTCATCTTGCACTAACTGGTTTGTGGTTTCGTATGAATGATAAGATACAAAGACTAAAAACTATGTTACTAAGTCGTAGAGAGTCTGCTGTCGATGAACCTATGGAAGATGCTTACTTAGATGTGAGTAATTATGGTATTATGGCTACAATAGTAAAGAATGGTAAATGGGGTAAATGAAGAAAATAAGTTATAGTCAGTATTCAATGTGGGCACAATGCCCGCATAAGTGGAAAACTACATACGTTGATGGTCAGAGAGAATACTCTGATAATATTCATACTATGTTTGGTACATCAATGCATGAGGTTATACAAACTTTCCTAACAGTAATGTATAATGATACTGCTAAACTAGCAGAACAATTGCCATTAGAAGATATGTTACGGACTAGGATGAAACGTAACTTTGAAGAGATTGTTAAGGCTAATGGTGGTGAGATGTTCTGCACAGAAAAAGATATGGTTGAGTTTTATACACAGGGTGTAGAGATACTTAAATTTCTTAGAAAGAAAAGAGGTCAATATTTTAGTAAGAAAGGTTATGAGTTAGTTGGTATAGAAGTTCCTTTAAACTATGATTTACCTAACAGCGTAAAGTTTGTGGGTTATTTAGATGTGGTGATTAAAGATACAGTTAGAGATGTAATCAAAATATATGATATTAAAACTTCTACTATGGGTTGGAATAAATGGATGAAGGCTGATAAGTTAAAGAGTGACCAACTACTATTGTACAAACAATTTTATGCTAAACAATATAATCATCCAATAGAAAAAATAGAGGTTGAGTTCTTTATTGTTAAAAGAAAACTATACGAAAATTTAGACTATCCACAAAAGAGAGTTCAAAAGTTTGTACCAGCAAATGGTAAACCATCTATTAACAAAGTTGTTGCTAGATTAGATGAATTTATGAAAGAGTGCTTTAATTCTGATGGAGAATATAATGTTGAACATATTTATAGAAAAGAAGCATCTAAAAAGAACTGTAGGTTTTGTGAGTTCAATCAGACAGAATATTGTGACGCAGGAGTGAAGTAATGAAAGTAAATCTTAGAATGAATTTGTCTCATTTTTTAAATAAATCTTATGAAGAACAAGTAATACAAAAGCTTAGTGATATTCACAGTGACTCTATAAAATATTATTTAAATCTATGGTATAAAGATGGTGATTTGAAACCAGATGATATTAAAACTTTTATCGAAAGGCATGAAAAGAATTTACATTTTAAAACTAACATAGTTGTTGGTAACTCCATAGCACCTAACGATTTTATATGGTTTGACATTACTGATGCGAATAGTGTGATTGATGGTAATCAAATCAGATTTCAGTATTGTTATCAGAATGAAGAGGATATACTACTTGGATTAGAAGAGTATCACAAATGTGCTAAATTTTGTACTTCTGAAAAGCCACCAAAAAGACAAAAAAGGAACGACTATGAAAGTAGCAATAATAGGAAGTAGACAGTATACAAACAAAAGAAGAATACAAGAGTTTATTTATAAACTCAAAGAGAAATGGGAAGATAAATTAGAAATAGTAAGTGGTGGACAGAAACAAGGTGCTGATGGATATGCTAAAAAGTATGCTTTAGAATTTGATACAAAATATTCAGAATTTCCACCTGCTCATTATCAGTATAATCAACATTGTGTATTGGAAAGTTATAACTATGGTAAACCTTATGCTGTCTGGCATTACCATAACAGAAATAAAAGTCTGATAGAGTATTCAGATGTAGTCGTAGCATTCATACCAAAGGGAATGACATCTAAAGGAACAAATTCAGCATTAAAAGAGGCTGATAAAAATCAAAAAAAATATGTAATAATAAATTAGTTTTATATATTTATATATGTATATACGGAGGAAAAGTATGTTGAAACTAACATCCGTAAAGTTATTGGACAATCTTTATAAGAAATTTAAAATACATAATTTAGACGATAGCTTTACATTACAAAAATTAGTAAATCGTTCAATGGATTTGTATGTTCACGATGAAAAATTTAGACATCAAATTAATGAATGGCAAAATCTTAAAGCAAGTGGGAGTGCTCTATGAAAAAAGACATATTGAAAGCTAGTAAACTTCACTTTCAAGCGCAAATTGAGAAGCACAAAGTGAATGTAAACAACCTTTTGAGAAATACTGTGGGCGTTGCAGAGCATCCAGATATAATGGATACGATAGAAAAAGAGTTAGAAGTTATTGCTGAGTATGATGATAAGTTGTCCGTATTAAAAAAATATTTTACAGATTCTAAGAAAAAAGAGGTTTTGAATGGCTGAGTTAAAATTACCTAAGATGAAAACGATAAATCTTAATAAACCTAAGAAGAAAAAAATATTACTACTATCTGATGATTTAAGAATGTCATCAGGTGTCGGTACGATGTCTAGAGAGATAGTTTTTGGTACTCTTGATAAATATGAATGGGTGCAGGTTGGTGGTGCTATTAAACATCCTGACGAAGGTAAGTTTATAGATATGAATGAGTCAGTTCGTAAGGAGACAGGAATTGAACACGCATATTTGAAAATAATTCCTACAAGCGGTTATGGAACTCCAGAATTACTGAGACATTTAATAGCTACGGAAAAGCCAGATGCTATACTACACTATACAGACCCAAGATTTTGGGAATGGCTGTATAGAATGGAACATGAGATTAGAATGGAAATACCAATATTCTATTATAATATTTGGGATGATTTACCATATCCAATGTGGAATGAGCCTTTCTATGAAAGTTGTGATTTGATTATGAACATATCTAAACAAACAGTCAATATAGTTGATAATGTTAGAAAAATTGTTCCTACCAATGAAACAAATAACACATATGTTCCACATGGTATAAATGAAAAGAACTTCTACCCTGTAGATAAAAACCATAAAGAATGGGGAGATTTACTACAATTTAGAAGAATAGTTACAGATGGTAGAGATTATGATTTTATAGTCTTTTGGAATAATAGAAATATTCGTAGAAAGCTTCCTGGTGATGTTATACTCGCATACAAAACATTTTGTGATATGTTACCTAAAGACAAATCTAAGAAATGTGTTCTTATAATGCACACCCAACCTAAAGACCCTAACGGAACTGATTTACCTGAGGTTGTAAGAAATGTTTGTCCAGACCACGATGTTATATTTTCTCATAAAAAACTATCAGATAAGCAACTTTGCTACCTTTACAATATGGCTGATGTTACAATCAATATGGCTTCTAATGAAGGATTTGGGTTAGGAACTGCTGAGTCTCTGATGTGTGGAACACCAATATCTGTGAATGTTACAGGTGGAATGCAAGACCAATGTGGATTCAAATACAAAGATAAATTGTTGACTTACAAAGATTATAGTTGGGTACATTCATTACATGACGCTAAGAAATGGAAAGACAATCCTGAATTGACTTGGGGTGATTGGGCTAAACCAGTCTGGCCATCCAATCGTTCATTACAAGGTTCAATACCTACACCATACATTTTTGATGACAGACCTCGATTCGAGGATTTTGCTGATGTTCTTAAAGAGTGGTATGATATGGATAAGGAAGAAAGAAATAGATGTGGTATATTAGGCCATGAGTTTGTTATGAGTGATGACGCTATGATGTCAGCAAAGGCTATGTGTCAGAATTTCGTAAAAGATATGAATAATATTTTAGATG
>Ga0209645_1001306_pt1 | contig 12509 bp, 15 predicted proteins | sample ETNvirenome_6_30_FD_184070 | JGI IMG/M metagenome (GOLD analysis project Ga0209645, IMG submission 184070) | Marine viral communities from the Pacific Ocean - ETNP_6_30 (SPAdes) (version 2) | ecosystem: Environmental > Aquatic > Marine > Oceanic | place: Pacific Ocean | collected 2013-06-19
CTACGAAAGACTTCGATGCGTGGACCTTTGATAAGCAACCATTGTTACGGCCATATGGTCCCGGTATAATGTATGAAGTTGTATTTTATGCTTTACAACACCTGGGTGTGTCTGATATTATAACAATTGGCTGGGATAACAAACATATTGAAGGCACCATGGCTCAACAGCATTTTTATGACAAAGTCGGATCCGAACTAGACAAAAAGGATTTTATAGATAGAAATGAGGTTGCAGCAAACCAAGCAGCCGTTGCTACTTTGACTACAGAAGACAAAGTGTCAACAGAAGCAATACTAGATTGGTACAATTGGCTACAAAAACAAGGAACAAAGCTTTCAATTATTTCATCAATAAACCCAGCTCCCGAAGTAATTGAGAGGATAGAACTTTGAAATATTTTATAACTGGTGGAACTGGCTCTTTAGGCAAAGCACTGATCACTAGATTATTACGGAGAGGGGATCAGGTGATTGTGTACTCTAGAGATGAGGGAAAACAAGCCTTATCTTTTGGCCAGACCCCAGGTGTCAGATGTATTATTGGTGATATTAGAGACTATGACAAATTAAATGTATCGATAAAGAAGACTAGACCTGACGTAATAATTCACACTGCGGCACTGAAGAGGATAGATGACATGGAATTTCATCCGGACGAGTGTATAAAGACTAACATTAATGGATCTGATAATGTTGCACGAGCAGCGTTGGTAAATGATGTTAAAAAATGTGTACTAATTTCTACAGACAAAGCGTGCCAGCCAGTTAATGTGTATGGGTCTTCCAAGTTCATAGCTGAAAGGCTTTTTACAAATCATGATTTTGAATCCCCTTCAACTATTTTCGCTTCAGTCAGGTACGGAAATGTCATAGCCTCTAGAGGATCTTTTATTCCTTTATGGTTGGGTCTTTTGGGAGAGGGTAAAAAGATAAAAGTTACTTCTACTGATATGACTAGATTTTTGTTTACCTTAGAAGATGCAGTAGATACAGTCTTGGGAGCAGTTGATAATTGTGAGGGCGGTGAAGTCTTCATACCTCAAATAAAGTCTTATGATATGTACACCATACTGAAGGCTGTAGAGGCTTTGCACGGCTCTTCTTTTGAATATGATACCATTGGCCTTCGTCCTGGAGAAAAACTCCATGAAGACATGCTAGCGGAGACGGAATTGCCATTTACTTACAAGGTTGATAATATTAACCTTCTGTGTGTCCGTCCACAGTATACAAATAGAAAACATAATAATAAATGGAAAAAGTATACAGGACCTCATTTCAACTCTTCATTACACGTCAGTAATGATACAGGCGAACTGGTTTCGTTGATAACTAGAGGAACAAAAGAGACAAACTAAATGATAAAGTGTTTTGATTCTGATATTTCTGTAGAAGAAAAGCAGGCACTAGATGATATTATCAACACCAGAGTTTTGGCTTTTGGTCCAAAAGTTCAAGAGTTTGAGAAAAGATACGAAACTTATTCCAAGAAAAGTTTTAATGTTGGCTTTAATTCAGCTTCTTCTGCAGCATATTTGCTTTATCAATACTTTTTAAACAAGTTTGGCTCATGCAGAGTTTACACCACATCTTTGGGCTTCGTCTCTCCAGTTACTGCTGCTTTGAAGAACAAACATGAAGTGGTATATGTTGATGTCGACGAAAATCTCCTTATGTCATGTGATGACTTGAAGGATAAATTTATAAATGACGGCAAAACATCTATCATAATGCCAGTTCTTTATGGCGGTGTTTCAGCTATTTCAGGATTTGAGCAGTTTTGTAAATCTAATAATTGTATTTTAGTATTGGACTCAGCACACTGCATTTCTCCTACTATGAATTATGATTATGCATTTTATTCATTCCACCCAGTAAAGCCTATTTGCATGTCGAATGGTGGGCTTTTGTCCACAGATGATGATCACGCCGCCGAGTTCATGTTCAGTGGTCGAAACTTTGGAAGAATAATCATGGGAGACACTTACGATTTGGGCCAAGTTGGTTTTAACTTCTATATGAATAATCTAAACGCTGCTTTGGGTCTTGTTCAACTCGAAAAATGTGAAAATAATGTACAAAAAAGAAAAGACAATTTTAACTTTTTAAAACAAAATCTACCATCAAATCTTGGGTACTTAACAGAGCATGACGCCGGATCTTCTTATTATTTAAGTTCTTTAGTCTTGAAAAAGTCATTCAGTTCTGGTAATATGAGGAAGTATTTGGGAGATAAAGGTATTCAAAGCAGTTTTCATTATCCTTTTTTGCATACCTCTTCGTTCTACAAAGACGGATCAACTTTGCAGAAGCTTGACGACTTCAAAGATAGAATAATAAATCTTCCAATTCATCAGAATCTAGAAAAGCAAGATTTGGAGAAGATATTAGATGAGTGTATTCGTTATAGCAGAGGCGGGAGCTAACCACAATAAAAGCATAAAGCAAGCATTTTCTCTAATCGATGTCGCAAAAGAAGCTGGCGCAGATGCGGTAAAATTCCAAACATACACATCAGAAACCTTATATTCCAAAAACACTCCTAATTTTGCTGGTCTAACTGACATAAGTAAACTCATAAAAGACATAGAACTCCCACGTTCTTGGCAAAAAGACCTAAAACAGTACTGCGATGAAGTGGGAATAGAATTTATGTCTACCCCATTTGATGAAAGTGCTGTTAGTCAGCTGGTGAACATTGGCGTCAAAAGGTTAAAGATTGCCGGATTTGAGGCTACAGATCCAAGGTTTGTGAGAATGGTTGCATCCTCGGGCTTACCAATCATAGTATCAGCCGGAATTGGCAGCAATCTAAAAAGTATAGAAGCATTGATAGAGTGGATAAACAAAGAACAAAAAGATCCAGACATAACAATATTACATTGCAATAACGCATACCCCACACCAGACACAGATATTTTTTTGAACAGGATAGATTCAATTAAAAGTACATATCCTTCGGTAAAAATTGGTCTTTCCGATCATACTAAAGGTATATTGGCTCCTGCGCTTGCTGTCGCCAAAGGAGCGACATGTATAGAAAAGCACTATACATTATCAAGAAGATTACCAGGACCAGATCATCCGTTCGCACTTGAACCACACGACCTCAAGCAAATGGTTAAAAACATAAGAGCCGCAGAAGCCATGTGCACAGATACTGTCAGCGAGATCTCAAATAGTGAGGAAAAGTTTCAAAAAGGAATGAGGTCAGTGGTTGCAACAAGAGATATCAAAAAAGGAGAACTGTTAACTGTTGATAACACCACTACTAAAAGACCCTTTTTGCCTGGCAATTATCATGCAAAAAGTTACTATGATCTTTTGGGCATGAGATTGACACAGGATGTTGCTTGTGATGGTTTTATTAGAATAGGAGAAATAGAAAATGAAAAATAAAGAAGTAGATATTATTGGAAAAGAAGAAGCTCTAACTGTCACCATCACTTCAGAAATGGTAAATGATTTTGCAAAACTTTCTGGAGATCTTAATCCAATTCACATAGACGAAGAATACGCAAAACAAACAATTTTTGGAAAGAGAATATCACATGGAATGCTGGTAGCCTCACTTATCTCAAATGTAATTGCAAATAAGTTACCAGGGCCAGGTACCATCTATATGTCTCAGGATCTTTCGTTTAGAAAGCCGGTGTTTATTAATGATGAGGTGACTGCAGTTGTTACAGTTCTTGAAAAGAAAAAAGAAAAACCAATCTACAAACTCAAAACAGTTTGTGTAAATCAGAATAATGAAATAGTAATTGATGGAGAATCATATGTTAGATACAAGAAGTGACCTACTTTTAAGACCAGTAGAGGAAAAAGACAGAGACGACATATTGCAATGGCGCAACAGTGACAGTGTCAGACCCTACATGTATAACGATAATGTAATATCTCAAGATGATCACAATAAGTGGTTTTCTTCTATGTTGCAAGATGAGACGAAAAGCTACTGGGTTATCGAATTAGAGCAAAGACCAGTAGGTGTAGTGAATTTGACAAATATAGATTCAGAGAACAGATCGTGTGATTGGGCATTTTATATTTTTGATGCAAATGTAAGAGGCAAGGGTGTCGGGTCATATGTTGAAAAGTCAGTTTTGCACCACGTGTTTGAGGAAAGAAAATTAAATAAGCTAAACTGTGAGGTGTTAGAAACAAATCAAAAAGTTGTAGAGATGCATAAAAAGTTTGGTTTCAAGCAAGAAGGCTTTTTTAGAGACTTCATTAAAAGACCCCAAGGTTATATTGGGGTTCACAGATTATCAATGCTAAAAGAAGATTATAAACTATCTAATAGACCTAAGACGTCAATTGATAGAGATTTAGAGATAATCGATAAAATTCAAGCAATCCGATCAAAAAATAACATAAATTGGATGGATGTTTTAAGGTTGTGCCTAAAAGAGAACAATAAAGAAGCAAAAAAGATTATAGCAAACATAAATAGCCATGATTCAGAAATTAGCGCTTTGGTAGAGGAGTTGGCAAAAAATGAATAAAATAATAGCCTTAGGTCCCGGAAAGTCTTCTCTAGATTTTAAAAACGACGGCACATATAAAGTCCTGGCCTTTCAAAGGGTTTTTCCACATTGCGTTGAACACTTAAATGTTTTCCCTGACTATTGGACATGCGGTGACCCTTACGCTTTTATGGAGGGGTTCGATTATTTGTTGAAAAACAAAAATTTATCAACAAATAACCTCAAAATACTAATGCCTGATGCCTTTTTGTCAGATATGAATACTTACAGGAAATCTTTCGGCACAACACCTCTAATGAGAATGCAGGATGGTTGGCAAAAATTGATAAGCATGACAAAACAGATTTCAAATTATTATGAGGTAAAATCTGTCCCTGTTGTGACAACTAAATTCTTACAACTACACACCAAAGACAACAATGAATTAAAAATGATTTTCGATGAAAACCAAGAGTTTATAAGATTTATGACAGAAAAGGTGGTTTTCGGAACAGTAAAGTTTGATTCGGAAACAGTGGCAGGTTTTCGGTTTAAGTGGGGCCTGGAAAATAAATTGACCTCAAATGTATTACCAATTTGCCATTACCTTGGGTCATCCAAAGTCAAAATCTATGGATTTGATTATCGTGGTCCCAGGTTTTACTCACCCGACGCCCGCCATCCATGGAACGATGAGACGCAAGAAGGCAGCGAAGTGATAGAATTTTCTTTAAAAATTTTAAAAACATGGTTAGAATGGAAAAATATCCATGGTATGGAAATTGTGTCAGGTACAGAAGATATAATAAGCTTGCCAAACAAATTACTTAAATACGAAAGCAATTAAATTGAAAAAAATTAACCAAGTCGCATTTCTTATCCAAGCCCGACTTAATTCGCAAAGATGTCCTAAAAAAATGATAAGACCCTTTGCGGGTACTACGTTATTAGATATAGCAATATCCAAACTAGTAGACTCAAGTCTGATACCAAATGAGAACATATATATTTCGGTCTACGAAGACGAGTTAAAAAATGTAGTAAGAAAATATCCAGTCAATATTTTTGCTAGAAGTGAAAAATCTGCAAATTCTGAAGGTACTCCAATGACGGAGATTTATGAGTGGTGGGATAAAACGCCTCACGAATATGTGGTTTTAATAAATGCATGCACTCCAATGTTATCTGTAGAGACCATAGAGAGTTTTACAAATTCATACCTTAACAGTCAAACAGACGGCATGTTTGGTGTTATGGCAAAGAAAAACTACTTCTGGAACAGTAACGGCGATTTTTTATTAGATTTACACAAGCCAGTCATGAACACTAAAAGTGCCTCTATTGTCTATGAGGCCGCACATACTCTTTATGCATCTAAATTGTCAGATATCGGAAGAGGAGTTTGGATGGGAGATTTCAGGAAAAATGGAGACATTGAACTTGTAGAAGTCCCAGAGAGTGAATGCTTTGACATAGACTATGAGTGGGAGTTTGATTTGTATGAAAAAGTGTACATGTCCACAAAAAACCACCATACAACTAAGTAAAATACTGGAGAACATGAAATGAAAAACAAGAGTATAATATTAGGAATAAATTGGGGTGGACACGACACTTCTGCAGCCATAATGATTGACGGACAACTTGTTGCAGCCTGCGAAGAAGAAAGGTACATAGGGGAAAAACACACTAGGCAATTTCCATTAAATGCCATAAATGATTGCTTAAGTATCGGAAACGTTACGATAGAAGAAGTTCAAATGGTTAGTTTTGCCTATAAGCCAAAGTTACTACTAAATCACCAGGGACCAATTCGTAAGATGAGGCGGGATCTACCAACTGAAGAGCAGTTCATTGAGGAACTTGCGAAACAAACGGGATACAAAGGTGCGGTAGAATTTCACCCACACCACTTGGCACACATCGCTAGCGCCTATTACCCAAGTGGTTTCGAGAACTCACTATTAATGAGTAACGATGGGGTTGGAGAGAGAATGTGTTCTATGTTTGCTGCTGGCACATCGGGAGACATAAAAGTGTTACACCAGGGTAACCCGTGGCCTAATTCTCTCGGACTAGTGTATTCGTCTATAACTTATTACCTAGGCTGGAAACCCTCATATGATGAGGGCATCGTCATGGGTTTGGCGCCCCTGGGAGACTCATCAGCTAAAATCAAAATAGAAGGTCAAGAGTTAACATATTTGGAATTATTCAGAGACATAATTCAACTAGAAAATGATTTTGACGTGAAAATAAACACTGATTGGGTGGCTTTCCATGAAGTGAGAAGTAAATTTGTTAGTGATAAATTCATTGAACTGTTCGGGCCCAAAAGGAACTGGGAGGATCCAATAGAGGAATTTCACAAGAACCTTGCAGCTGGCCTCCAAGACCGATTGGAAGAGGTAGTTATAGATATGTTAAAATCAGCTAGGTCAAATTATGGATTTGACAAGCTGTGCATCGCCGGCGGCGTCGGACTGAATTGTTCTCTAAATGGAAGAATATTGGAGGAAAATATATTTGATGAAATTTTTGTCCAGCCTGGTTCGGGCGATAATGGCCTCTGCATAGGGTGTTGCTTTTTATCCAGGAAAAAAGAGTTAGGTAACCTGATGCCAAAGAAGTTTCACGATTTTTACCTGGGACACAGGGATTCAGACAGTGATATAAAAATGTTCTTGGAAACAACTGGCCATAAGTTCGAAAAACTTAATGGAGATTATGCAAAAGTGTGCGATTTATTGCAGTCTAGTAATATAATCGGATGGTGCCAAGGTCCAGCTGAGTTTGGCCCTCGTGCACTGGGTAATCGGAGTATTCTTGCCAAGCCAGCACCGAGAGACATTAAAGATCATGTTAACGCAAGAGTCAAATTTCGTGAACCTTTCAGGCCCTTCGCACCAGCTGTTTTACAAGAAAAGGCTGCAGACTGGTTTGAAATCACACAAGAGTCTCCTCATATGTTAATGGCAGTACAAGCAAACAAACACAAAGCAAAAGAAATTGAGGCGGTAATACATGTGGATAACTCTGCAAGAGTTCAGACAGTTAGTGATCTTAATCCCTCTTTTAAAAAATTGATTGAGCAATTTGAGAAAGTCAGTGGGTATCCAATATTATTAAATACTTCTTTTAATGTCAAGGGGCAACCAATAGTCAATGATGTTGAGGATGCTTTTAAGTGTTACATGAATACAAACCTAGACGCTTTAGTAGTTGGCGACTATTTGTTGATTAAGGAGAGATAGAATGCAAAATGAGAACAGGAATAGTTGGCTGGGCTGTAAGATGGTTTATAGTCCGGCCACCGGCCAAATGTGTCATGACTTGCCCGATGAAAAATATGAAATGTTTTATGAGTACATAAGGAGAATAAATAAGAATCCAGATTTTAATGTCTGGTACGATGAGCAAAGTCCGAAAATATTTGGAGCAGATGAAACATATTTAAACTCACCAGTACCTAATGAGGCTAGTTTTTTAGATACTAAGGAAGATTTCGCAGGTAACAAGAAATATGGTTTACCGTCAGTGGCAAAATATCAAAATTTTTTTGACCAAAATAATGAAATTGTTGTATGTGAGGATGGCTTTTATGAAGCCATTTCAGATATAGAAAAATACAAAGACAGCACCATATTGATAATTGGAGGAGGACCCAGCACAAACCATTGTAACTGGCAAGATGAAGAGAGGGACTATACTTGGACTTGCAATCATTTCTATAAAAATGAAAAAATAACAGACTGCAAAATAGATTTGTTTTACATTAATGCAGAAACACACATGGGTATTGCAAAACTGAATGAGTATATAAAAAAGCACAACACCGTTTGCGCAGCGGATACAACTATCTCTAGGCCAAACTACGTGTTAGAAAGTTTTAGAAACACTAATTGTAAAACACTTTTGTTTAGTACAAGAATGTTTTTAACCTCTGGTGCTGCTCCCAAGCTTGTGTGTTTGGCTTTGCTTTTGGGTGCAAAAAAGATTAAAATCGTAGGTATGGACGGATGGACAAAAGAGCAGATAGAGACTATGACTGCGGGCGAGCATGCATTTGAAAATGGAAAGAAACTAAAAATATCCTCTAACTATAGCTTTGATTTTCAACGTAGAGAAAATGTAGTTTTTTGGGACTATATGCTAACTAACTATCCAAATGTTGAGTTTAAAAACATAGGACAAGACTATAAAAACAATTCACATGCAGAAATAACTAAAAAAATCTTACCATAAAGAATATAATCAATTTATACAATAGATCACAAAGGAGCAAAAAGTGACAATTAATTTTAACCCGTATCAAGATACACTAAACATGCCGTTCTTCATTGCAGAGATCGGCATTAATCACAATGGCGACATGGACCTGACCAAGAAACTTATTGACATGGCAGTGGAAACAGGATGTCAAGCAGTTAAATTCCAAAAGAGAGATATAGATGTAGTATACACTCAGGAGTATTTAAACTCCGCCAGGCAGAGTCCATGGGGAACAACACAGAGAGATCAAAAATCAGGACTAGAGTTTGGAAAAGAAGAATATGATCAGATTGACGAATACTGCAAGCAAAAAGGCATTTTATGGTCAGCATCCGCATGGGATGTAAATAGTCAAATCTTTCTTAGACAATATGATCTTCCCTTTAACAAAGTAGCATCAGCAATGTTGACCCATGGGGATTTATTAAGGGAGATCGCTAGCGAGGGAAGACACACATTCATTTCTACTGGAATGAGTACATTTGAGGATATTGATTCGGCCGTTGCGATTTTTAGAGATGCGAACTGTCCTTTTACTTTATTTCATTGTGTTTCGACATATCCGTGTAAAGATGAGGACTGTAACATTAACCTGATTACAACGTTGAAGGATAGGTACGGTTGCCCTGTGGGTTACAGTGGCCACGAGGAGGGAATTCTTCCATCAATCCTCGCAGTTTCTGTCGGCGCCGTCGCTTTGGAAAGGCATATCACTTTAGACCGGTCAATGTACGGTTCAGATCAGTCTGCTTCCATTGAGAAGCAAGAGTTGTCACGATTAGTGACAGAGTCTAGAAAGGTTACAAACACCATGGGCACCGGACAAAAGATGTTCCTTCAACATGAGGTCCCAGTTGCCAATAAGCTTAGGTATTTTGAAGGGGGCAAATCCGCAAATGCTTAAGAACGCACACTATGTTTCTAAAGGCTGGGGATATGAGAAGTGGCTTGTCAACAAATCAGAGTATTGTGGTAAATTGCTTTTTTTCTTCAAGGGAAAGCAGTGCTCTTGGCATTATCATAAGTTAAAGGATGAGACATTTTATATACACTCTGGAAAGATTAAGCTAATCTGGTCCGATGAAGACACCGATGACATTAAAGAAGCCAATTTTAGAATTCTAGAGAAAGGGGATATTTGGCATGTCCCCCGTGGTCAGAGGCATAGAATGTTAGCGATTGAAGATACAGAGTTGTATGAATTTTCCACCGAGCATTTTGATGAAGATAGTTACAGACTAGAAAAAGGCGATTAAATGAAGAAAGCAGAAGAAGTAGCAGTGGTTATCCAGGCAAGATTGTCCTCAGAAAGGTGCCCTAAAAAGATGATTAGGCCATTTGCTGGCACAACTTTGACTGATCTTGCGTGTGAAAAAGTGTTGTCATCAAATGTTATACCTAAAGAAAACTTTTATTTATCAGTTTATGAACCGGAGTTAATAGAAATAGCGCACAAACATGGGGTCAATTTATTTAAGAGAAGTGAAAAGTCAGCTCTCTGGGACGGCGGCCCCAACGCACATTTGAGAGAAATGTATGAATGGTGGGATAAGTTGCCATTTAAGTATGTAATACTCGTCAGCGCCTGTGTGCCATTCTTGACAACTGAGACAATAGATTCTTTTTTCAAGGCGTATTTAAGTTCAGACTCGGATGGTATGTTCGCCGTCATGGAAAAGATGAATTACTTTTGGGATGATAAGCATGAGTTTTTAACGCCACTCCGAGATGCTGCTATGAACACAAAGAATGTACAAAAAACATATGAGGCAGCTCACTGTCTATATGCATCAAGACTTGATACTATAGATAACGGTATTTGGATGGGAGATTTCAATAAAAAAGGAGACATTCAACTATACCCTATTCCGGAAGGCGAATGTTTCGACGTGGATTATGAATGGCAATTTAAAGCGTATGAGGCTATGTACAGGGCTTTGAATGAGTAAGATTGTAGCAGTTGTTCCCGTCCGAGCCGGCTCAAAAAGAGTTCAAAACAAGGGTATCCGTCCGTTTTGCGACACAACGTTGCTTGATTATAAGATCGCTGCACTAAAGAGAGTTGCAGGTATTTCTATAGTAGTTTCATCCGACAGTGAAAAGGTCATAAAGATAGCTCAGAGCCACAACGTAACGGTCCACAAGAGAGAGGAATATTATGCAAGTTCCAAGTGTACAGGGTCAGAATTCTTTGTTAATCTGGCAGAATCTATAGATAGTGATATTATGATCTACGCACCGCCAACAAGTCCTTTTATCAAGCCTGAAACAATCCAAAGGGCAATAGAGTACTACAATAGTCACAAATGCGACTCTGTGGCTACGGTTCACCAAGTTAAACACCATATGTGGCTTGATGGTAGACCAATAAATTACGATTTATCAAAGTCTCCAAATAGCCAAGACTTACCAGAAATAATGAAGATAACCTACGGTGTTTGTATTAACTCAAATGAAAATATAATCAAGTGTAAAAACGTAGTGGGAAAAAATCCTCACCTCTTGCCTGTAAGTGAGATAGAATCTGTTGACATAGACACTATGTTAGACTTTAGATTTGCAGAATTTTTGTATGAAAGAGAGATAGAAAGTGTTTGATAAAAAAATAAAAAGTACCCTTGCCGATCTTAAGAAAAATTGCGGAGCAGTAGCACTTAAGGCATCTTTTGAAGACGAGGGTGTATCGGACGCCGACTTGGATGACTTGATATTGTTATCTGGAGAGTCGGGACTAGATGTATATGTAAAAATAGGGGGATGCGAAGCCAACAGGGACATAGAAAAATGTTTAAGACTTGGAATAAGCGGAATTGTTGCGCCAATGGTAGAAACGCCATTCGCAGTATCAAAGTTTTTAGATTCAGTACAGAATAGGTCGAAACTTCTGGGCGTTCCTCCTCCAGATTGTTTTATTAATTTGGAGACTATTGATGCATGCACCCGTTCTAAGGAAATTTTGGACCAACATCATGAGAGACTGTCGGGTATAGTCGTCGGGCGCTCTGATTTATCTAAATCTATGGGTCTTTCAAAGAAGAATGTAAATGATAAGGAAGTTATAGAAGTTGCTAAGATTGCATTCAATTCAGCAAGAGAGTATGGTTTGCAAACAAAAATGGGTGGAACTGTCTCCCAAGAGAGCGTAAATGTCATAAAACATCTCTGCGCAAACGGCTTATTAGATAAATTTGAAACAAGAGCAGTAGTTTTTTCTATAAAAGATACAGAAAACGTTTTAAAATCTGTTAAGAAAGCATTAGAATATGAACAGATGCTATTAAAAAGAAGACATCACTTTCACAGTGTTAAAGCCGGCTTCTTTTTAGATAGGGTGTCGAATATAGAGGAAAGAAAATGATTTATTATGTAGATATTGATGGCACCATTTGCCAAAATACGCAAGGAAAATATCACCAAGCTGTACCAAACAAAGAAAGAATCGGTGAAATCAACAAATTGTACGATGCAGGCCACACTATTGTGTACTGGACAGCTAGAGGTTCAAACACTGGAATAGATTGGACAGAACTAACAAAGCAACAGATAAATGAGTGGGGTGCAAAGCATCATGAAATAAAGATGTGGAAGCCGCATTTTGACTACTACATTTGTGATAAATCAATACATTCAGAAACATTTTTTAAATTCATAACAAAAGGAGAGACATAATGAAGTTATCAAACCAAGCAATGGGAGCGCTAATGATGGCGCTACAAAAGTCACTATTAGAACAAACAGATATTGTTCCGATTTTACAATCTTTTGA
>Ga0209645_1001307_pt1 | contig 12506 bp, 19 predicted proteins | sample ETNvirenome_6_30_FD_184070 | JGI IMG/M metagenome (GOLD analysis project Ga0209645, IMG submission 184070) | Marine viral communities from the Pacific Ocean - ETNP_6_30 (SPAdes) (version 2) | ecosystem: Environmental > Aquatic > Marine > Oceanic | place: Pacific Ocean | collected 2013-06-19
ACACCTTGTCTTTTAAGTTGTTATTTTTCATTGTATTATATTTTATTAAATAAAACCCCACTTTCGTGGGGTCTTATCAGGTTTGGGTATAAAGAATCTGATTAAGCGGTGAACAATACGAAGTTATTAGCTCCTAAAGTACAAAGCGCTCTTTCAGATAGGAAATTCACTTGCATCGCATCTAAGTCAGAAGTTCTTGCTCCACCAGCAGAACCAGTAATCCAAGTTTTATATCTTCTGTCTTCAGTTTCAGATGCTCTGTATCTTACATGCAAGAATGGTCTCTTAGCATTTTTACCTAAGATTTGATCATAAACAGTAGTAGAACCTGCAGGTACAAGAATACCATTTACAGCTCCACCGTCTAAACCACCTCTTAAAGTAATGTCATTTAAGTATTTCCAATCAGTTTTGTAGAAATCGTAACCTCTTCTGAATCCAGAAAAACCTAAATTAAGTGCCATCTCCTCATCATTGTCAAACAATCCATAAGAAGTACCACCTACTCCGTAAGAGTTTTGAGCAGCAAGCATGTCATCAATATCAAATCCAAATTCTCTGTTTACAAAAACAACATTTTCTTGAATTGAACCTTGCTTGTCTAATCTATCAATGATAGTATCCCAATTAGCCAAATTTGTTGGAACAGCACCTGACCAAACATTTCCTCTATCTTCAACAGCATCAAAAAGACCTTGAGTACCTGCGTTTTGAGGAAGTGTTGAACCTGCTGGATAAGCTCCAGAAGCTAATTGAGCAGCAGCTCCAGAACCTGTTTCTGCAGGAACTCCTTCAATCATTGACATTTCCAAATAATCATCGTAACGAAGTCTTGTTTCGTGCTCAGACTTCATGTACCATAAGTATCCAGATGCTCCATTTTCAGATGTGATTTCAACCCATCCGATTTGAGACATATCTGATCCTGACACTTCATAAGTATCTTTAATGATAATTGGCTTGTTGTCAAAGAATTCATCTTCAGCTTCCAAAGAACCAACCATTCCAGTTGTTCCTTTTGCAAATTCAGAACCATAAACAAACACCGTACAAGGTGCTGCTGCTGCCATTGTTTGTGCAGCCTCATAGTAAGCAACTTCAAAATCATCAACACCTCCAGCAACAGTGTCTGCTCCAACAGCAGTAACAACTGCCTTATTGGAGTTAGCTCCTCCTTCTTCAGAAATTAAAACCGTTTGGCCTACTCTGAAATTACAAGCAACTCCACCAGCTGTAGTCCATGGAATGGCTGTACCTGCTGTTGCGCCTACTGCATTAGTTGTTGTGCATCCTTCATATTTAGTGTGAAGCCTTCCTTGCTCCGCCCATTTAATAAGGTCAGAGTTAGTAGGCATTTCAGCTCCTACCATTCTTAAGAAAGAACTAATTGTTCTATTACCATATCTCTCAAACTCTTTTTCATAAGTATCAGGTAGATACTGATTTAAAAAGTTGAAATCAGTAATATAGTTAAGACTCGTAGGAGTCTTTGTTGGTGATGGGGTTAAACTATACCCCGGGACATTAAGTGACATAATTATAAATTTTAATAATTTTTATTTCTATTTTTTACTTCTAATTCTCAATCCATTTGAGCTAGGCTCTGAAATAGATGAGATTTTCATTCCACCAGAAGTTCTTACCTCTGGAGTTCGTCTAACGCTCATATCAATATTCTTTGCTTTTTTAGCAGAATCTGTAATCGCATCAGACTTCCCTTGCTCATAAAAATATTTAGCAAACGCATTAGGGTTCATTGCTACAGCTATAGTTTTATGATACTCATTAATGTCTTTTACATAACCATTTTCATCTAAGAACATTCCTAGAAAGTTATTTATATCAGACTGAGCATTTTTCAACTTACTAGCTTCAGCGGGTTTGTAAACATATTCATTGTCATTCAAATTAAACTTGAAACCTTCAAAGTTTTCGTTAAACAATTCATCTGTTTTTTGTGTAAAAAATTCACTTTTTTTTACATTTTCTTCCCTTGCACTTTTTAAACTATTTTCGTATTCTTTAAAAGCTTCGTAATTTTCTTTGTCCTCATCGCTAACAAAAGGCTCCGTTGACTCAACTGGAATTTTGTATTTAGCTTTTTGTTCATTGAAATAATCACGAGCTTTTGCAAGCTCTTCTTTTTTAGCTATTTGTCTTTCCTTTTTCTCCCACTCTTCATGACCTTCTTCGTCATAGCTAAATTTTCTATTAATCTCAAAAGCGACATCATTCTCATCAAGATGAGGTTTAGTACTTAAATAATATTCAGTTAAAACCTTATCATCATCTATTTCATTGTAATCTTTATTAAGCATTATGTAGTCATTTAATCCTCTTCCTGTTTCTTTTTTATAATTATAAAAAGCTTCAACATCTTCAGGAAGCGACTTATTGCTTGTAGAAAACAATTCATCTATAGAATTGACATCTTTATCATGTTTTTCTTTAAAATATGAAAGAACATCAGCGTCATTTATTTCCCTTAATTCAGGAGTCGATTCCGCTTCTTCGACTTGTTGAGTCTCCTCAACTTGTTGGTTTTCAGCCAACTCTTGTTGCTCTTCATTATACTTATTAAGCAACTCTTGCTCCACTTGCTGAACCCCTTTTTCTTCAGTCGGCTCAGACACTTTTACTGTAAATTTTTCTTCCATTATATTATATTTAAGTTATACAAAGATAATAAACTTTTTTTATACATTATCTAGGCGAAAATTGTGCAAGATCAAAACCATCTAAACTATCTTCATTTGATTCAAAATTTTGCACTGGCCCTTTAGTTTCTCTCTGCTTAATTAATTTAGACTGTTGAGAGTTTCCTAGGCTAATTCTATTGTCTTTAGCTACTTCTTTTTTCTTCTCTCTTTCTTGTAAGTTTTGAGAGTCCATTTTTCTTAACTGCATGTTATACTCAAATTCTACAGCCATTAAATCTTTTTTCAATTCAGCCTCTTCTTTCTTTTTAACTATTTCAAACTGAGCTTGAGTTTCTTGAATTTTAATATCTGCTTGAGCTTGAGCTTGAATAACTTGAAGCTTAGAATCAGCTGCAGCCTGAGCAGACTGAATATTTCCTTGAGTTTGTTGCTCTATTCTCTGCATTTCCATTTGCTGGTCTTGCTCTTGCTTTTTCTTTCTTTTTAATTTTAACAACTGATTTGCTAATTTTAAATTTTTTACTTCCCGAATATCAATAGCATCTTCAAGAGTTATAGACTCCTTACTTAATGCCATTTGAATATTAGCCTCTAATTGTGCTTTTTCTTCCTCATCAGGAGAAACATCTATAAAAATACCAAAATCATGTAAGTATAAATCTTTGATATCATTCAATATAGACACATTATATTTACCTATTTGATTAGCAAACTCTTCTGCAAAATCTGAATACTCTAAAATATCTGATATTCTGCAAGACAATCCTTCAGACAATGTTCTTGTAATAAATAAACTAGCATCTAAAATATGCCTAGTCGCAGTATTAGAATTTAATGCAGCTAATTTCTGAACTCCAACTAATGAATTAGGGTCAGGAGTAGAAGCATCTCGTGCTTCATTTAATCCCGTTACATCCCTAATCATACTTAGGTAGTGATTGTAATTACCTATAAGAGCTGCCATTTTCTGCTGACCACTACTTTTTCCTAATTCTTGTATAGGCATTCTAGCGTGATTAAATTCTCCATCTTGAGTAAAGCTTCTACCTACAACACTACCTGTCTGAAAATATAACTTTAATGCATCTTCTGGGCTATATGCAGCACCTGTACCTAAATCTACTTCATTAAGTCCATCTGCGTCAATAAATACACCATCAGGAACAACTCTTGATATTACTTGTTGAAGTTTTAAATGTGTTATTTGAATAAGGTCAGCAAAAGGCATCATTCTTTTAGTTAATGACTCTATCATTCCTTTATACATTCTTGGAGCACACATTATGTAATTAGGCATAGCTCTCTGAGATGCTGATTTGGGTCTAACCATGTTTTTAGCTAATTCCCACTTTAATAAGTAGTTGCTGCCCATCACCATGATACCATCATACCAAACATCTATTCTTTTTTCAACTTTTGAAAATCTTTCGCTGTCCTCTGGTGGATTAAATCCTTCTTCTCTTTCTATTACTTTCTCTCCACCATTATCCATTTTTTTCTTTTTATGAACCATGGTTTTAAATGTCTTGTAATTGAAATAAAGAAGAGTAACAACATCTTTTTCAAAGATGTCATTCATGTATGGCCTTAAAACACCATAATAATTGAACCAAGCTGATCCTAGTTGAGCTATTTCCTTTAATTGGTCTGTTGTAATATCTGGATTTATTTTCAATATTTCAGAAATAGGAACTTGCTTAACCTCTCCAAAATAAAAACAATCTTTAAAAAACGGGTCTTCTGTGTAACTCCACACTTGTGTAGCCGGGTCCACATAACTTATTTTTACACCTTCTCCTTGTAGGAACTCATGCTTTACTGATCCTACACCTAAGTTAACTAAATCATAGTTATATCTTTTTTGAATATCTTGATAATGGTTTTCTTCTAATAAGGTATTAATTCCTTCTTCTTCAGCTATCTCTATTGAAGGTTTATATTTTAATTGCATGTGTAGCTGAAGTTCTTCAGATGTTTCTGGTAAATCTTCTTTATTAACACTAAAAGCGTCTACTCCAAAATTTTCTTGAATACTAGATAGTAAGTCTTTAGAAATCATATCTTTTTCAATAGTTCTTTGATAAGCAGCTCTATTGTCGGAAGAAATAGCATCTTGAGCATAAGCTTTAACATGAAACATCCTGTCTGCCATTCCGTTAACTACAATATCTACAAACTTAGGTATAATCGGAACTGGAGTCCAATCTAAATTAAGATGTGATAAATCTCCATCTACAGCAACTTCTTTTTTGTACTTTACAACCGACTGTTCTCCTCTTGCATATAATCTTCTGTTGTTAAAATCTATCCATCTATTGTAATACGCACAAGAGCCCGCATCTCTCTTAAACCATTCGTACTGTATTGATTGACCAACCCTTAAACCATATTCAGGAGTCTCCTTTTCTGAATCACTTGCTAATTGATTAGGAAAGCTAATCGGGTTTAAAATAGTTTCTATTTTTTTCATTTATCTAATGATTTCGCTTGTTATTCCGTTGTTACTATACCTTGCAAAGGTAATGCTTATTTTTGACTCTTCTTTTTTAGGCAAATACATGTTCTTTTGATTAGCCATAATGGCTAGCCCTGAACTAATAGAAGCATCGTGTTTTGTTCTCTTAGTTATATCAAAATGACCCCAATCCATCAGGGTTCTATTAAAGAACATTGTGCCCATTTCATCCGAAGGCCTGTATTCTCCCAAAGAGTCTATGCCTACATACTTCTCAATGTAAGACTCTATAGCTGATGCATGAGCTTGCTTTATATCTTCTGATGAGTTAGGCATGCCACCTAATTCTTTTTCAGTTTTAGATAGTTTATTAAAAGTCTTGTCAGGTCTATTCATGCAAAACTTTCTATAACCTCTGTGTTTAAAATGATACAACAACCTGGGTTTGTTGTTTTCAATTAAAATAGGCATTCCGTAAAAAACACAAGCCATTAACACATCTTCAAAAAATATCTCTGCTGTTTGAGGTCTAGCTATGTATTCTAAGAAAAACTCATTTGAAGGAGCATCATCCATATTAAACTTAGTAAGCCCATGTAAAGACCCATTTGAAGACCTTCCGTCTACTGTTCCTGATATATCGTAAGGGTCACAACCAAATGCTCCAATGTATTCATTTTCAGGATACTTCATTCCATTTCTAATAGTAAACCTATTCCTTAAATTAGACCCAGGTATCCACGAAACAATAAACCTACCTCTTTTGTCAGGAGACCAAACAACTTCTGTATCTTTTTCTCCGTTTTTCCAATGAAATCCTCCTCTTGTTAAGTAGTGGCTTTTAATCAGCCCGTCATTGTAATCTATTTGCTGATATATTTTAGTTAAGTTAAATATGGAGTTTTTGCTTTCATCTCTAAAAGCATGAGCTTCAGTTCTTGGAAACTGTCTATAGAACTCGTTTAATGCATCAGGATCATTCTTTAATGAAGCTACTTCATTTTCCCAATAATCAATAACACCTGTATCTATCAGCTCTCCGTCTATTCCCTTAACAGGCTTTTCAGGAGTTTCAAAAACAGGCATACCAAATTCATCTATATATCCTTCAAAATTCCACTCCATGGGAATGAATAAAGAATAAAGACCCGTCTTTGTTTGTCCATTGGCATTTCTTGTACCAACTTTAGCATCTTCATATAGGTCTTTAAAGTTTTGACCTCCTTTAGACAAAGAGTTGGATGTAGAGCCCATTAAACACTTTCCGACTATTTTTCTACCTAATCTTAAACATGTTTTAGTTACCCTCCAATTGTTTTTAATGTTTTCTGGCTTTTCCCACTTACCACTTTCATCATGTATTAATAGCTTTAGTTTTTCTCCATCATAACTGTTATCAGATGTGTTCTTCCAATCTATTACAGTATCTAACCCATCTAAGTGTATTTCTTCAACTCTATCTAAATTGTTTCTAGTTATTTTAGAAGCAGGAACCCTATACCCTAATTCTGTTTTAGGTTTATCCATGCCATCTTGAATAGGTTTAAAAAAGAACGGATAATTATTGGATATAGGAACTATCTTGTCAGTGAACATCTTTTTAGCATCTGATCCTGTTTTAGACAAAACACCTATACGAGCATTTCTACTTATTGTAGCTGTGTTAACTCCCTCACAAGAACTCATGAATGAAAAACCTGAACGCCTATTTTTTAAATAACACATTCCAAAAGACCTATAGTCTGCTTTACACGCTTCCCAGAATAAATAGAATATCCTATTAGCTTCCCTAAAATCAGGTTTACCTATATCAATCTTAGTCCACTGAAGATACATATAATGAGTACCTGTAATGTATGTAGGAGTGCCATTATTGGTAAACCAATGGCCTTGCTCCCTTTTTTCAAACTCTTGCTCTATATAATCAATCCATTGACTCTTAAAAGAGTCGTCTCTCTTGTTCCAGTCAAAAATTGTTCTTATCTTATGAAGTTGATCCGGATAGTCATTAACCTCCCACTTATTAATTCCTTTCTTTAAATTTTTAGGAGCAGCAGGAAGAGCTACTCGTAAACCCTGTATATTATAAACCTCTCCAATAGTTCCGTCTTTGGATATTATAACCATATCATACTTTTGATTATATCCATAAGACCACTTCTTGTACTTGTTAGTATTAACAATAACAGTCTTTGGTATTAAGTCTTTTTCTATGGAATATAACGAAACCATTACTTAGAGTTTTTTTCAGCAAAACCGCTTGATGTTTTTGTTTTAAGTGTTTTACCTTCTAATAAAGCTTCTTCTTCCTGGATTCGTCTTAGGATTTCAAATGCGTCAAAGATTGCTAGTTTCTTAGTAGCAGCTGCGTTCTTTAATCTATCTGCAGCCAAATCATCTTCTGGGTCGGGTTTTATAATCTCTTCTTTTGCTACTTTAACTAATTGCTCTACAGCAATTCTTCCTGCGTTTATTATATTCTTTTTTAACTTTACTGTGTCCATTGATTAAGTTTTACAGTTATGTTTCTATTTCTCATCCTGTATAACTTTTCTCCATCAATATTAAATTCGTATTCTGAGTCGGGTAAAAACGAAACTATGTCGCCCTTATTTAGTCCTAACTTTATTAAGTCGTCATTAATAAAGTATAATTCTCCTTTTTCTTTTTCTTCTGTTTCTAAAGATAATAAATCATTTTCAATTTTACCTAAAGGCTTTATAAAGCAGTAAGGGTTTACTCCCATCCACTTATCATCTTGAAGACATAAATAAACCTGATCCTGCTCTACAATATATATGTTGTCTCTAAAATGACAAGGACCAGACACTTCTCTACCTTTCATGTCATAATACTTCCTAAAAACATTATGATGTACTATAACAGTATCTCCTTCTTTGATACAGCCATTATAGTTTAAAGGAACAGACAACACATTTGCATACCTATTGGTTGAGGTATGATCTTCTTGCGAAACGCTTTTAATGAAAGTATTGTTACCATATCTGGAATTAAAATCATATCTCATTCCATCTTTTGGCTCTACAATAAAACAAAAAGGAGACCTCATTAAAAATTTATGTTGTATTCAACAGAAAAAGGCATCGTTACATTCACGCTCTTCCACAAATATATCTCACCATTATCGTGCTCAATAAATATCTGTATCTCGCCATCCTTATTTTTCTTTATAAGGTGAATAGTATATGTTTTGAGAACCTTTTGACCAACAACATAATTCATGCAATTGCGGTAATCATTGCCTATTGATAATTTTCTAATAACAGAAGACATTTTATTTTAATTCTCCTGTTTCTAGATTAATACTTTCTTTTCCGTATTTCTGCATTAATGCAGCTTGAGTGTCGGCTAATTCTTTTCGTGATAAATCTAATGTTTGAAGTATAAGAGACTTTCTTTGATTAAGTCTTGATATTGTTGACTCTATATCACCTAATTGTATTAAATCATCTATTACTTTATTGTTTTTTTCACGAACAGCCTTTAACTCTTCTTGAGTGGCTTTCTTTTTTGACATTGTATTTTATTTTATTAATCTCCTATTATAATCCAATTAGCACCGTCACTCATCAACATGTATTTAGAGTATTGGGATGCTAAATTTTTAGTAGCAGTGTCATTAATAGTTTCTGCTCCTGTAGTATCAATAGTAATGTTGGTTGGTCCCGCTGGAACGGTAGCTTGATAAACACCGATTACTTTTCCAGCTATACCTACAGCTGTAGGAAGAGTGCATGTATGATTGTCTATAGAAATTAAGACAAAATCTCCTGCTGATGGAGCTGAAGTAGCGGCAGAAGTAGCAACTACATTGAATCTTGGATACACATACCCACCTAACGCTGCAAAGTCAGAAATTGATTGAACTGTAAAGTTTTTCGTTGCGTTAGATGAGCCAGCATCTGTTCCTATTAATAAATCAGTTGCTTCGGGTGTTGTTGATGCGTATGTACTTATTTTTGCCATTGTTTATCTTTAAAATGATTGACGAACCACTCTTTTATTTTTAATTCTTTTATACTTCTTATTGGCTTTGTCCTGCTTTTTCTTCTTAGGCTTTATTTCTTTGTATATGGTGTGTGATTCTATAGCACCTTTACTGCGCCTAACTATCCTCCTACTTTTCCCCTTCCTAATTACTTTCTTCTTAGGCTGATCGTCTTCTGTTTCGTGAAGTGGTAATGATGTTCTGTAGGTCATAGTTTATCTTTTTTATTAAATATTATACCAGTCGGTTCTGCCAGTTTTCTTTTTATATTTAGTTAGTTTTCTTTTGAATTTTTTAGCTTCTTTACTTACTGTGCTAGAATCTGGTTGTGCATTCCAAGCGTCTCTTACCTTACGAGCTAGCCTTAATCTTTTTTTTTCTTTCTTAGGCTTGTCGTCTTCTGTTTCGTGTAATGGTAATGATGTTCTGTAGGTCATGATAATTTATTTAAGTCTTCTACTTTTTCTTTTTTCCATCTTCTTTACTCCTCTTTGCTGCTTCTTTTTATTGTCAGAAGATAATAAATTTGCTATTCTCCTAGTAGTGTTAGGTTTGTACTTTAGTCCGTTTTTTTTCTTTTTAGCCATAATGCTTGATTTTTACAAATATAGTGAATATTTAATACTTCCCTCTTCTGCCTTTTGGAGAAGACTTAGTTGAGCCTCCTTTGCCAGCCCATAGTTTCTTACAAGCCCAATATCTTGCAGTTAATTTTGACTTAGCACTACCACACTTATGTCTAGCTTTAAAAGACTTTCTTGCAGCAGCTGAATAATTGTGTCCATAACCTTTTGCCCCAAAGTGAATTATTTTCTCTTTACCACCCTCACAAGCCTTAACCATTCTTTTTTTCCCAGGTCTTGTAGATGGCCTTGGCTTATTGCAAGCCATTTTTGACTTATTAACTCTTGATGCCATTATCTTCTTTTTAATGATTTAACCCTATTGCCCATACCTACTTTTAGTTTCTCTCTCTTCTTTTTCCTTAATTCAGACTTACTCATTTCTCCTTTTGTCTTCGGAGTTTTACTTGATACCCTTTTACTAGGTCTGCAATATTCGTTCTTTCCTCCAGCTCCACAAGCTTTACCTGTTCTAGTGTCTACCCATTTTTCTTTACCCCATCTTTTTAAACTAATTCCTTTTTTAGTTTTTCTAACCTTACCACTTTTTTTCCTACACTTTGCAATAGCCTGAGAAGCTCTTGCGCTAGGAAATACTTTGTAACTAGCTTTTACTTTTCTATAACAAGCGTCTTTTGGCATTATAGCATTATTTTACTTAATCTTAATAACAAAAATACGAATAATAAAAGAATAAGTCCTGCAACGATTAATGTGCTGTATTTTTCCCACCATGTTAGTTCTTCTACTACAACCTTATCTACGATAACCGGAACTTCTTTAGTATAATACACAGTATCCCCATAACAGGTTACTTCGTGAAAAATTTCCCTAGTTAATGTGTCATAGAAATACTTTAAGTAAACCTTTTCATTGTTTACTACAATAGTAGAGTCGTGATAATATAGCTGAGTTGTGGTATCGTAACGAACACTTTCAATATAAATAGTGTCGTGAACAATTAAGCTTAGAGTGTCTTGATTAAGTAACTCTGGGTGTTTTTTAATAAGCCTGTTCAGTTTTTGTTGAGGTGAACAGGCTATTAGCAGCAGAAAAATAATTACGCTATTTATCCTCTTTAGGTAACGCAATTAGAGAGTCTTTTGATCTTAAAAATAATAATCCAGTAGCTAACCATCCTGACATATCTTGAACGCTAGCTTTTTCCATGTAAATCATTACACCACAAAATATAATAATTAACATTCCTAAAATTGTTGTAACATAGTTACTAAATAATCTATTTTTCATAATAAATCTTTTTCATTAATTAAAGTGTAGGTGAAACTATTTCCCCACAGTTCAGCAGCCTTTTTTACAATATCCATATGTATTTCAAATTCATCTGGATTTTGAATTACTTGACATCCTGCTGAGTTCTTGTTTACATCGTCAAGCTCTTGGTAAGCAGATGCTCTATGTATGTTAATTCCAAAGTATCCTGTTTGTTCAGTTCCTTCTAACATATCATATTGAGTGTCCCTGTCATCATCACGATAAACAGTGACCTCGCCTAACCTTTGACACAAGGCATCATACTTAGAATTATGTTTATCTACGCAATATGTTGATTTGTATTGACCTGGTTTTAGTATAGCACAACCCGCAGGATTCATTGGGTTTTCTAAATAATAAAGTCCAGGTAAAGTAGTGCATTCCATTTTATATATACTCCAATGACCTTCGTATTTCCAGAACACACACATTAAGTCGTTAAATTTATTTACTTGTGGATTAGTAGCCCTTATTCCCACAATGTTTAAATTGTAGGGAATTTGATCGTGCTCAAAAACACTATAATCCAACCTTTTCATGGCTGAAACAATATCTATTCTAGAAACATCTTTCATTAGTTACATTTTTATTCTATTTCTTTTTACAGACCTGTTTCCTTTACTTTTTGTAACAACCTTTTTCTTAATTTTCTGCTTCTTTGTTTTCGGATTGTATACAGACTTTATTTTAGTTTTAGTTGTAACACCTCCTTTTTTTGTAACTCTTTTAATCTTACTTCTATCCTTTTTAGCCATAATTATTGGTTTAATAAACTACTGATCATTCCTTTAATTTCTGCAGTATCTGTCTTTACAGCTGTTAAGCTGTTGTTTATATTACTTATTTCAGAATTAAAAGTGTCCCTGTTCTTATTAATTTCTTCTTGAACAACTTTAATCTTATCATCCGTATCTCTCCTTATAGATACTCTACCATTTTTAGCATTCATAAATTCAGCTTTAGAATCATTGTAGTAACGATCAGCTCTTTCACTTAATTCTTTAATTTTATCTGTTTGTTTATCATTATCGTGCTTTAATTTAAACCACGCTGTTAATAAAGATACAACAAAAGTTGTAAAGTAAATCACATCCTTGGTTGTGAAATAAATGCTATCAGCTGATGTATTTAAAAAAAGTTCATCCATCTATTCAAATTCTTCAGGTTCGGGTTCTGTAATTCTTGCACCATATTCATACAATCCTGATGGCATCATAAATTTGTCGCTTTCAAGCTCTACTGCATCCATGTAATATTCTGTATCTTCAGCTATTGTATTAACTGCAGTTTGCAATTCTTCTTCAGTCAAAAAATTAGTTACAATTGCCTGTCCTGTTTCTAATTCATTTCCACCTACTTCGCCTAAGTTTCCAAAACAAATTAAACTGTCTTTTCCTGTTCCATTGTTCTGAACATAAAACCATCTTTTAGGGTCTTGTTTGTCTATGTGATTACTCATAATATTAATTTTTATACGCCCCCAT
>Ga0209645_1001308_pt1 | contig 12504 bp, 11 predicted proteins | sample ETNvirenome_6_30_FD_184070 | JGI IMG/M metagenome (GOLD analysis project Ga0209645, IMG submission 184070) | Marine viral communities from the Pacific Ocean - ETNP_6_30 (SPAdes) (version 2) | ecosystem: Environmental > Aquatic > Marine > Oceanic | place: Pacific Ocean | collected 2013-06-19
TTAAAAAATTATTGTCGTTAGAAGCTACAATGATTTGGTTTAATGAGGCGCGTTATATTTTGAAAGAGATTTTGGACGCGGCTACAGGTCGTGTGGGTCGGTATCCGTCGCACCGTGAGAAGCCAGACGGGTTTGAGGGGCAGTGGCCGACACGGTTTGGCGTTATAGCGGATACTAACCCGCCCGATGATTCTAGCTGGTGGTATGACATGGCTGAGATTAAGCACCCGGAGGGCTGGGTGTTTTTAGATCAACCGTCTGGGCTTAGTGAAAGCGCAGAGAATGTGGAGAACTTGCCGCCAAACTATTACAACAACATGATGGCCGGTAAGCCCCAAGAGTGGATTGACGTGTATGTGCACGGAAAGTATGGGTTTATCCAAGAAGGCAAACCGGTATATGGCGAAAACTACATAGACAGCGCGCATTCAAGTGCGGATGTTAAGTATGATCCGCTATTGCCGGTAATTGTTGGGGTGGACTTTGGACTCACCCCGTCGGCGGTTATTGCTCAGAAAGACCCATTTGGGCGTTGGCGGATTGTTGATGAGTTTTTAACGCCGGATGGCGAGACGTGGCCACTACAAGATTTTGCTCGTAATCTCAATAAATATTTAACTAAAGCGTACGAGCAATCTCGTATTGAGTTATGGGGAGACCCGTCTGGCGGCTTTAGGGATCAACAAGGGGTAACAGCGTTTGATATTTTTAAAACGGAACAATTGTACATACGCCCCGCTCCGTCAAATAAGTTTGAAGTTCGACGAGAAGCGGTGTTAGCCCCGTTGTTGCGGTCGAGCAATGGTTTACCGGGGATTGTTGTAAGTCGGCAAAAAGCCCCAATGGTGCGCCGAGGGTTTAACGGTGGGTATCACTATAAGCGGTTGAACGTTGGGGGCGAGGCGAAGTATAAGTTAGAGCCGGAGAAGAATAGGTTTAGCCACCCGCATGATGCGTTGCAGTATGCGTTATTAGGCGGTGGCGAGCATAAAACGATGCTAGGTCGAAACGAAAAAATGCAAAAGCCTAAAGTGCTTCCCAAGTTTAAAATCTTTTAGTATACTATGGTGATGCAAAAAACAACGTGGTACGTGGTATTTAGACGGATTTTACCGACAAAACACCCGACTATGAAAATTTTAAAAAAGTTATTGGACGGTAACATTCAACACGTATTTGCGTTACGGACGATCAGCCCACACACGGTTGTGCTTGATTATACAGGGTTTAATATAAACACTAAACTATACGAAAATCAAACGGCCGAGGAAGTTTTGAGTTTTTATTTTAACCGGCCAAAATATCTAATCGTCGAATATGAAACGACCGAAAAAGACTGTAAGTCGGGGTTTCATATTGGAAATATTATACCGGGGTGTGTTAGTATAGTGAAAATGGCGTTAGGAATAACTAATTATGCAATGACCCCGTATGAATTGTACCGGTGGTTAGTAGTAAATGGAGGTAGAATATGGGTGGCGGACGGCCAAAAATAGATAACAGTGTGCAAGAAAAACAGCTTGCGATGCAGCAAGAGCAATTGAAAAAGCAAGAAGAAGAAAGTCGCGCGCAGCGAGAAAAGATTGCGTTAGAAAACACGCAAAGATTACTGGCGTTTAGGCGTGGGGCCGTCGGGCGGCAGTCGTTGCTAAAAACTTCGGAGCGAGGAGTCTATGGAGCTTAAAGAAAAGTTTTTACAGACGTTTAAGACTTTAGAAGGTCGTCGACAGCAATGGGAGACGACATATAAAGAAGTGTATGAGTACTGTATGCCGCAGCGTCAATTGTTTGACGAGACGACAAAAGGCGCAAAAAACGATAACGCTCAAGTTATTTTTGACTCAACAGCAGTTAATGGCGTTCAAAAATTTGTGTCGAATATACAAAACGTGTTGGTGCCGCCAATGAAAAAGTGGGCTCGATTAAAAGCAGGGATGTTTTTAGAAGACGCGGGCGACAATACTCTAGCTGCTAGTTTAGAGGACGCAGAAACGACGTTGTTTAAATGTCTCCATGCGTCGTATTTTGACCAAGCGGTAGCTGAATCTCTTTACGACTTGGCGGCAGGAACCGGTGCGTTGCTTATTCGCCCCGGAACGTTGCAGCAGCCGTTGCTTGTGGAATCGGTACCGATTAGTCAATTGTATATCGCCACCGGATCAGACGGGTCAGTCGATACGGTTTTTCGCAAGCTACGGTTGCAGTATAGAAACATTATGACAACTTGGCCGGACGCAAAGATTCCAAAAGAGATGCAAGAGCAATACGCTGATAAACCAATGAAAGAGTGCGAAGTAATCGAAGGCATGTTTCCTGAAGAAATTACGGTTACTTATCGGATCGACGGTAAAAGCCGGACAGAGAAGGTTATGGGCTTTAAATATTGCATTATGTCAACTAAAGGGGAGCATTTGTTAGTTGACCGGGACGAAGAGTTTTTACCCTGGGTGGTGTTTCGGTGGTCAGTTATATCCGGCGAGTGGTATGGCCGAGGGCCGTTGCTGTATGCGTTACCGGATATTAAAACGTTAAACAAATCGATTCAGTTTGACTTAACCGCCGCAGCACTAACGGGTCAGCCGCCTTTGCTTGTAGGCGACGATGGCGTTATGAGCTTGGAAAACATGAAGTTAGAGCCGGGTATTGCGATACCGGTGCATTGGGACATGGGAGGGCCTAAGATTCAATACTTAAATCCGCCGGCGTACTCAAACCTTCAGCGCATTATTGTGGAGGATTTGCGCAGAAACATTAATGAGATGCTATTTACTGACCCGTTAGGGCCAATTGATGCGCCCGTAAAAACCGCTACAGAGCAAACAATTCGGCAGCAAGAATACGCAAACAGGTCGGGATCGTCATTTGGGCGGTTGTTTCGAGAGTTAGTGGCTAAAAGTATCGACGTGTCTTTAAAAACTTTGGAAAAAGTTGTCACCCCCGAAGGGTTGCCGCTTGTTGATCTAAGCGGGTTGCGAGTCAATGGGCTTGAAATCGATGTTCAAAGTCTATCGCCACTAGCGACGTTGCAAGAAGAGGAAGAAATTTTAAACCTTATGCGCTATTCACGGCACATGATGGAAATAAAAGGCCCTGAAATGCTGGATACTGTCTTAAATACGGCAGAATATTCGCGCAAAATAGCCGCTCACCTAAACTTACCAGAAGGTGTAGTGCCGACGGCAGAGCAATCCGCGCAAATTCAACAAAACATAATTGGACTGGCACAGCAACAATTAGGACAACAGGAGGTGCCCGAGCAACAATGATACAGATACCGCTCACCGACGACGAAAAACGCGCACTTATTCGTCTTTTTACAACCCCTGAAGGACAGGCAGTGCTAAGTATTTTGGAAGAAAAGACAATTAAAAAGCCTGTAATACAAATGGTTCACCCGGACAGCGGGAATACTTTAATGGCAGCGGCGCAACGCGAAGGACAAAACAGTGTAATACGACAGATACAACGACTTATAGAGGACTTGAACAAAAAAGCTAAGGAGGCTAATTGATGTCATTACTTGAAACCCCACAAACTGAAACTACTGAACCTACGGCTGAGGCTACAACACCGGAAACCGACGAACAATCTACACCGGCAGAAGCGTTAACGGCAGAGACTTCAACCGAAGAGTTGCTGGGGGGCAAGTACAAAACCGCAGCTGATTTGGAAAAAGGGTACAAGAGTCAGAGCAAACATATTGGTGAGTTGCGCCAGTCAATCAAAGAATACGAAGAGAAATACGCAGTGCCCGAAAATTATGACTTTAGTTTTACAGAAGGCGGGCAGCTAGAAAAATATAAAAACCTCGAAGATCAACTAGATTTACCGTATCTTAGTGAGGTTTTTAAAAAGAATGGCTTAACTAAGGACCAAGCTACGGGCGTGTTAGAAAGTTATTTAGAATCAATTGAAGCGGCGAAGCCTAAACCGGAAGACGAGCTTACCAAACTTGGGCATCGTAAAGAGCAAGTATTGGGTGAGTTAAATCAGTATAAAGCGGGTTTAAACGAACAAGACCAAAAACTTTTAGACACCTTGGCTGTTAGCGGCGAAGCGTTAGATTTTTTACACCGCCACCTAGTTTCGGAAAAACTAACAATACCGACAAATACTACCGCAGTCCCCGGCAAGTCTGTACAGGAATTAAAAGACGAAGCTACTGCGTATCGAAAAGAATACGGGCATCTATTTGACGCTGACGACGGCAAGCGGAACCATTACCTTGGTTTACAACGAAAAGCGTTTGCGGCGGCTGGCGTACAGCTTGACAATTAAAAAAAAGTAAGTTATACTATTTGTAGTTTTTTTATGGTAACCTTTTTCCGAAGCCCATAAAAGCTAAAGTTGACCCAAACTTTAAATGGCAGATGAGGCCCGCTAACTGGCGATAACCCAATTCGACTGTTGTACTAATTGTTAAGAATTGAGGTTAAATCATGTCACAAAGTATTTTAAACACTTTAGAATTTAAGTCGTTTGAAGCAGAAGTTCACGACGAATTTATTGAAGCTGGCGGTAAGTTGCGACCGACCGTTCGGGTAAAGAACATTCAAGGAAATCAACACCAGTTTCCAGTTTACGGAGCGATCCGTGCTACTGAGCACTCAGTGGGTAGTGAAGTTATTGCCAGCAACCCCACGGCAACGGCGGTTACCGTTACTACTAAACGGTACACTGCTCGTGTAGACACCGATATGTTTTTGAGCGGTGAGGTTAACTACGACGCTTTGGCTGCTTTGAAGCCCGGAATGTTAAACGCTTGCCGACGAAAAGAGGATCAAATTATTATAGACGCTTTGAACGCAGCAAGTATTTCTAACACTGTGGCTAAAAATATTAGCGGTTCTAATGACAATTTAAACGTTGCTATGATTGCTGAAAGCTCGTACTTGTTAGATGAAAGCGGCGTCCCGGATGAAGGCCGAACGTTTGTTGGTTCTGTAAAAGGTAAGCACCACTTGACGCAAGAAAGCGATGTTAAAACAATTGACTCTAACTCTGTTAAAACGTTGGTAAATGGAAGTATTCAAAGTTTTTATGGCTTTGATTTTCAATTTATTGGAGCAAACGGAGCCGAAGGTGGGTTGCCGTTGGCGACTAATGATCGAACTAACTTTGCATACCAAAAAGATGCAGTTGGCTACGCCATTGGAAAAGACTTCTTAATGTTAACTGATCGCCTAACTACAAACGTGTCTGATACTATTGTAGTTGCTTTCTCTTCGCAAGCGGTAGTTATTGACGCAAAAGGTGTTGTAAAAATCACCAGTGACGAATCGTAAAGGTAAGGAGGATAAATAAATGGCATTCGATATTAATTCATTTAAAGCGATTTCCCAATCGGGACAAGAAACACCAGATTTGTTTGTGTACAGTTCAGCCGATGCTATCGGTACTATCGATGGCGCAGGTTACTTTAACGCGCTATCTGCGGACGTAAAAGTAAACGACATAATCTTTATCGTGTCTTCTACTGGCGGAACTCCAGCGGTTACAATTAACTACGTAAACAGCAACACTGGTGGCGTTGTTGACGTAACAAACGGTTTAGTTGTAACTGCGACTGACTCCGACTAGGATATAGCATGGCTCTTACAGACGTCGACATTTGTACAACTGCGCTATTGCTGATCGGGGCGGATGAAATCAATTCGTTCTCTGACGCAACACGTGAAGCAAAGCTCTGTAAAGCCATGTATGCTACTACCAAGGATGGACTCTTGCAAAGCCATCCTTGGCGGTTTGCTGTGAATCAAGTGGAATTAAATAAATTAGCGGAAACTCCTTTATTTAATTTTTCTGCGGCATTTCAGTTACCAGCAGATTATTTACGGCTTATTAATCGTAATCCTTCGACAATTGAGTATAAGATTTTTGAAGATAAAATTTATTGCAACGCGTCTAAGTTAGAGATCACGTATGCTTTTTCGCCCCCGGAGCATAAGATGCCTGCGTATTTTGTTCGTGCGTTGGAATTTGACCTCGCCCGTTTACTGGCAGTGGCGGTCCTAGAGGACACGGATAAGGCGGCGATATACGACCGGATGCTAGAAGAGCAATTGCGACGGGCAAAATTAATCGATTCGCAAAACTCTGGGGGTACCTCGACGGCACCTAGTACGCAAAGCTATATTGCGGTTCGAGGATAATGGCTCAAAAAACTAAACTCATTGCTGCGCAACGTTCGTTTCTTGGTGGGGAGATCAACCAAACAGCTATTATGGATATACGGCGCGAGCGGTACGCTGACTCTGCCAAGCAGTTGCGAAATGTGTATGTTAGCCCCGAGGGGTATGCGTTTCGTCGGGAAGGGTTAGAGTATGTTGCGGCTACAACGACTAACCAAGAAGCTCGCTTAATTAACTTTGAGTTCAATAACGAGCAGACTTATTTACTAGTGTTTACTGCGGGCGAATTCAAAGTCTATAAAAATGATGTTCTGCAAGCTACGTTGACAAGCTCTCCGATATCGACATTGACTTTAGATCAAATTAAAACCATGGATTTTACGCAATCAGCGGACACATTATTTTTGGTGCACCCAGATGTTCAGCCAATTAAAATTGAACGAACCTCGGATACTGCATGGACCGCGGCCTATATTACGTTTGATACTATACCAGTGCACGCATTTAGCGGCGTTACGGTAACGGAGCCTGCTACTAACCATCTTACGCTGTCGTCGGTAACTGGCCGCGGGGTAACAGTTACGGCGACGCATAGTGTATTTTCGGCGGCTAGTGTCAATCAATTTATAATCGGTAAAAAAGGTGGCATCTTGTTTATTACAGGCTACACCAGCAGTACATCGGTCACAGGCGATGTGCAGGTCGATTTCCCAGATACCTCTATTGACGCGGGAGACTGGGAGTATGAGACTGGCTACGAGCCCGCATGGAGTGCGACCCGCGGGTGGCCAAAGAGCCTAACTTTTTACCAAACGCGGTTGTGGTTTGGCGGCAGTAAGTCGCGGCCACAAACGGTGTGGGGGTCTAAAGTAAATTACTTTTTTGACTTTGACGTGGCTGGGGGCAGCCCGGCGGATGCCATTAATATTACGTTAGATAGTGACGAGTTAAACGCTATACAGCGTGTGTACCCGGGACGAACCTTTCAGATCTTTACTTCGGCCAGTGAATACTATATACCCAATCGAGAGACTGAGCCGATTACGCCTGAAAACGTGTCGGTGCTTCCAGCTACGGGTCACGGGAGCAGCGCGATTACTCCGATATCTGTAGACGGGGCTACTCTGTTTGTTCAAAATAACGGCCGGGTCGTTCGCGAGTTTTTATATAATGACGTGGAAAAAAGTTATAACGCCGCCAACGTGTCGCTCTATAGCTCCCATTTGATTAACGCGTCGCGTCGATTAGTAGTTCGAAAAGCGACAAGTACAGTTCCGGCGGATTTCGTATATCTATTAAATTCAGACGGAACGCTTGCGGTGTTTAGCGCATTGCGTTCTGTCGGGCTGGCGGCATGGAGTTTGTTTACTACTGCAGGGGAGTTTGAAGATATTACAGTAGTAGCCGATACAGTGTATGTCGTTGTCAAACGGACAATTAATGGCAGCACCGTTCGGGCCGTTGAGAAGTTTAACGAAAATGCTTACATGGATTCATCTAAGTTGTCTACAAGCGGCTCGGCTACGGATACGTGGACTGGGTACGCTCACCTAAACGGCGAGACGGTAGACGTCCGCGGAGATGATTATATTTTACAAGATGTAACGGTGTCTGCTGGCGGCTTTACAAGCTCGCAAGCGGTGACGAATATTGAAGCGGGGTTTAACTTTTCAGCTATTATTGAGACGTTACCGGTAGATGTAGACCTTGGCGGCTACTCTATGGCGGGCCAGTTTCGCCGCTTAGTAAGCGTGCAAATCCGCTTGCACAATTCACGAAATATTGAAGTTCAGTTTGGGGATAATACTTATCGGCCAGCGTTTCGTCAATTCGGGGACTTGTTAGATGCCCCCGTGCAAACGTTTACTGGGTATAAAAAAGTGTATTTAAACGGGCATAGTAAAGAACCAACAATTACTATAACGCAAACCGAGCCCTTAGAATTTATTGTGTTGGGTACCTTAGTTGAGGTAAAATAGGAGTAATTATGGCAATTCCTTTTGTAGCAATAATCGCAGCCGTGTCGGCGTATTCAGTATATAGCCAGTCCCAAGCCCAAGCAGGCATGGCTGCGTTTCAAGAAAAACAAGCACAGCTCCAAGCTAAGCAGTTAGAGTTACAGTTACAGGCTGAAAAAGCGCAAGCAGCCGAAGACGAACTGCAACGCCAACAGCAATTGCGCGAGGTTATGTCTGCGCAAACCGCAGCGTTTGGAGCAGCGGGGGCCTCTAGTCGGTCGTTCGAAGCGATTCAAACCGCAGACGTTGGTAAAGTCGCACGGGCGGATCGCCTTGGCGGTCTCTTTACTTCGACCCGAGAGCTCGGCTTAAGGACCGGTATAGCCCAAGAGCGAGCGCAAGCTAGACAATTTGGATACGCCGCACGTTCGGCACAAACTAGCGGACTGCTGAGCGCACCGTTGGCAGGTCTATCATCTTATTATGGTATGCGAGGTATGGGCCGGTGAGCTTAGGTTCTCGCACACCTCGGTATCAAGTTAAAACGGTATCGTTACGTCAGGCCCCTGTTCAGGCTCCCTTAGCTACGCCTACAGGTATTGCTGGTGCGGAACAAGCGAAGCAGCGAGTCTTAGGGCTGGCTAGTTCAACTCTTGTGGCGTTTCAGCGTCAAAACCTTATTGCTCAGCAAGCAACAGACGATTTATATTTCACTTCGGCAAACTCGAATGTAAAAACTAATATATCTCGTATTTATGACGAAAACCCGAACCCAGAAATAGCAAACCAAAAAGCAACGGCTTATTTAGAAACGTTGCAAGCGCAAGCACCTGAGCGGTATAAAGACCGGTTGGGAGTTATGGGTAGCGCGATTAACAATCAGCGGTTGGTCAAGTCCCGCGAAACGTTTAGTAAAAATTTACAGCTAGATCAACAGCAAGCAAACGCAAGCGCGCATGAGCAAATTGTTGAAGATTTAAAAAACATAGACGTGTCTACTGCTGAAGGCCAGAAGCTAGCGGAGATTTACATGGCGGACCTCGAAGATAGTCGTGAACGCCGGTTACAAAGTGAAGTGCTACAAAAAGGCTATCAAACGCCAGAGCAGGTTGCGCTACTGGAACAGAAATATGCGGTTGAGCGCGCAGCTGAGATAGAAAGCGTGCAAGTTTCTCAGCTTACTACTTACGCTATTGGGCGAGACGACATGATTGGTTTTATGGCTTCGGTACAGACCGGCACTACGGGCGACAAAACGTTTGATGACCTCCCCGATGATGTTAAATTAAAAGCCGCTGAACGCGTTAAACAGGCGTTTAACACGCAGTTACAGGCAGAAAATTATGCGGAAAAGCAGAAAGAACAACAACGGGTTGAGCAACAACTGGCTCTTGGCGAGCAGTTGATAAGTATTGATCTTGACGATCCTGCGTTCAACGAAGCGTCAGAAGCATTTGTATCTACTGGTAAAACTTTTCAAGAGCGGAAGCAGTTACGTGAATTTAGTCAAAATTTACAAAACAAAACGGCGGAGACAGATCCATTACTTAAACGGGAGTTGGCCCTGAGGATTTACCAAGGCGAAGGCCAAGAAGTGAAACAAGAACTGTTGCGTGGAGAATACCCCGAAGGGTTAAACGCGGGCGATTTGACGTACATTATGAATAGCATAAAACAGCAAGAAAACGAATTTTTTCAGTCGCCCGCTATGAATAGCGTCAAAGAGCAAATGTATGCGATTGTTGGCGGTAAGCCGCTAGATGTGTTTGCGGCGTTTGCCGCCGTCTCCACTGGTCAAACTTCCGACCGAAGAGCTAATGCGGATGAGCTAATTGCTCAACAAATGGCGTTGATTGCTGATGCTTACGAGCGGGGAGAAATCAAAACAACTATTGAGCTTAATCAATATGCAGAACAGCATGTGTATCCAAAACTTAAAGCCGCAATGGCTCCGGCAGAGCCAAAAACGTATACAACAATAGAAGCAGCAAACGAGGCTTTTGACAATGGTGATATATCGGAAAAAGAATACCAAACGGTAGTAGAGGAGTTAAATGGTGGAGCTAAATAACCTAGAAGAACAACAAGATATAGATATCCAAGAGGCTATTGCTACTAGTTTAGAAAACACTATAACTGGGGTAGAGGCGCAAGCTGCTCGCGTGGCTAAACGACAACAGATACAAGAGCGATTGCGTCGGAGACAACAAGCCGAGCAACGACAAAAAACGTATGGAATTTACCCGCTTACGGCAGACCCCGAAGCTGTTGCTAAGGTTATGGACATACCGAAAGGGGCGGTGGCTGGCGTGCTTAAAGCAACCGAGTCCATGAAAAATTTAGCAATTGATGTGCTATCGGCTAAAGTTAAAAGTGAAATAGGCGACGAAGAGGTACGACTTCCCGATGGGGAGACGTTATCAATCGCAGATGTTACCACCGCCTTTGAGACGTTAAAAGAAAATGTAAGCCTTCAACAAATTACCCCTAAGGCAAAAACTGCGGCTGGGAAAGTTGTGGAGTCTATTACTCAGTTTGCTACTGGTTTTGTGCCAGTCGGACAAGCCGCCCGCGCTGCCGGTGTTGCTAAAGCAGCGGCTAAGGTACCGAAGGCGATAAAAGCGGCGGCTAAAGGAGCGGTCGCTGAGTTTGTATCGTTTGAGGAGCGAATGGCTTTAACAGAGGATTTAGTTAAAGCTGTTGATCCCGAGCTTGCTAAAAAATTACCGGCATATTTAAAAGAAGACGCTGACGATTCCGCGTTCGAGGCGCGCTTTGCTAATGCGTTAGAAGGCGCAGGCGTTGGGATCGCTGGCGATTTTGTGCTTAAAGGTGTTCGGTCTGTTCGAGAGATGCACCGAGTAAAGCAAGCCCGAACGGTAGTCGAGAAAACGGTCAAACCGGTACAGGCAAAAATGGTCAAAGTTCGTACTCGATTGGAAAAATTAGCTAAGGAACAGGCACAACCTCCCGAGGCGGTACAGCGGCTAAAGAAAGCTGTTGAGGAGCCAGCTAAAGAAACTAAAACTCGGAAAGAGTTAGACGAAGCCGCGAAACTACTTGGCACAACGGTAGAAGATTTAAAGTCACGGGACGCATATAAAGCGGCCAAAGATTTAAAAATTGATGAGCAGATTGCTGCGGTAACTGTTATTCAAGATAATCAATACCAAGAGCTGAAAGGAGCGTTTACAGATTTAGCACCCCTTATTAAAGCGGGTGACGAGCAAGCAGTTACCACCGCGTTGGAGCTGGCCGAGGATTATCTAAAAATTGCGCGAACCGCACAGGACGTTGCCGGCGAAGCGGCTAGAGGTATGCAGCGACGAAGCAAAGAAAGTAGTGTCAGTTTTTTTAATTCGTTGCAGAAATCATTGGCTGAGGGCAAGGTTAGCATGGAGGATAGGCAAGATTTAGCTAAAGCGATTGTATCGTTGGCTGAGCTAGACGGTGACGTTGCGGGTTTTCTTGGCGGCCCTAGTAAACAAACGATTACAAAAGTTAAAGATGTCAACGATTTAATTGCTCGCCGATTTAAAAGTTTTCTACTATCCTCTCCCGTGTCTATGGCCCGTGATGTGACTTCAGATATGTATAGGCATACTTGGGAAGTGGCCGACCGGTTTGCAGCGGCTACTGTTGGTGCTGCTCGACGAGGGGCTAAAGCGGCTAAAGCGGTTAAAAAAGAAAAAGGCTGGATGGGGTTTACCGATACGGCGTATAGGAATGGCGCGTTTAGGCAAGCTACGGCACCTACGGACATTACGTTTACAGAAGCCAAAGCGTTGGCCGAAGGATATGCGCATTATTGGAAACAAGTGGTAGTCGGCACTGCAAAGATAGCAAAATTAAATGCTAAAAAGGGTGCCGAAGCTGCAGTTGAGCAAGGGCCTATTAAAGGGTTAAAAACCGGCGTCGGGTCATTTTTAGACGACATGGTAGAAAAAGCTAAGTCGGTCCGTTTGGATTCCAGTACAAAACTAAACGTTCAAGAGACTGACGTTAAAATTGCAGATTTAGCCGGTAAGCCAAATAGCGTTGTGTTGCGTGGCTTAGATTACGCAACGTCGGCTATGGAACCTGTATTGGGTTTCTATCGCAACAAAGATCACGTTGGGCAAGCGATTGTGTTTCGGTCAGAGCTACAGGCGCGGGCCGTTTCTCGGGCCACCAATGAAGGTCTTACTGGAGAGGCGTTTAACGCTCGCGTTAAAGAGCTAACAACTGATGTTTGGGAGCAGGAAAACTTAAAAGACTTTTTAGACACAAAAAAGTTAAGGTCACTAAAAAATAAAACATTCGCGCAACAAGTTAGTGCTGGCCGACAAGCACGAGCCGAAGCTAAGAGAGTCAGTTTAACAGAAGACCTTACGGGCGTCGGTAAAGCCGCAGAATCGTTAGTTCGCAACATACCG
>Ga0209645_1001309_pt1 | contig 12501 bp, 20 predicted proteins | sample ETNvirenome_6_30_FD_184070 | JGI IMG/M metagenome (GOLD analysis project Ga0209645, IMG submission 184070) | Marine viral communities from the Pacific Ocean - ETNP_6_30 (SPAdes) (version 2) | ecosystem: Environmental > Aquatic > Marine > Oceanic | place: Pacific Ocean | collected 2013-06-19
GTGCTCCTGTCTCGTGGTCGCAACTCCACCAAAGCACAAAGTTCGGCAGCTTGGCCAGCTCTTTCAACTCTTCGTAGATCTCAGGGTCTCGCCAACTTCGCGTGTAGGCGAAGAAGGTTACGCGAGGACTACGTTTGGCAATCGTAATCCACTTCCTGACGTACTCTGCTGAATAGAACTCGCCGCTGGCGTGCACACGGACTACCCGTGCAAACACCGAGCGGATCCAGCCGCACACAATCACTGCAAAATCCTTTCGCAGCGATTCTTTGTAGTTGCGTGCCAAAGCGTCCTTAACGTTGCTCCGGCAATAGTGCTGCCGCATGGCGTAGCACAACGCGAGGCAGACAGCAGAAGCACCCACGCAGATCTCTTTCAATCCGCTTGGGATGCTCCACGCATGGACTAGCAGGCCGAGCTTGGTGTTGCCCGGTCTAAGTCCCATCTGCACCTCCCCGCTGTTGCTGCGGTTTTGGTGCAGGCCGATTGTTCTGAATGACAAGGTCCTCCCGCGAAAACTCCTTCATCAATTCGTAGACGGAATCAAACTCGGAGATGCCCGACAGGCCATCAAAAGACTCTGTGGGCGAATCGCCCCAACTCATGCCGCCGGTAATGTTGGCAGTCCAGTCCATACCATCCAAACGGATGTAGCTAGTTTCACGGTTTTCTATCTCCGCGTTTTCCAGCACAGCCTGATACAGGGTTACCCGTATTTCTTCTGGAGTCGATTCGTCATCAAGACCAAACGGCCAGTAGTCGCGTACGACTGACAGCAGATCTTCGTCGCTTGTTGCACGAATTGTTTCTTTGACCCTTCGTTTTCGTTCGGGTGTAAGCTCACAGCGTGGGCTTACAGCAAACATGAAGTCAGCACCCATGTTCTTTCTCCTTTTTGTTTTTAGATATCATTTGAAGTTTTTCCTCAAGCCAGGTCTCTACTGGACCCCCGGAAAATATTTCTTCAACTTCCCAGTAGTTTCTCTGAACGTCCCAGCCGAGAACCTTGTAAGGCAAAAGGTAATAACCTGTTTCATTTAGCTGCCCTACTAAAGTAATTAAGTTCTCTAGCTCGTCTTGCGGCTTGTCTGTTAGCACAGGCAAGCCCTCAGGTCGATCATTGCAAGGTGCCGAACCGGCATGCATGTAACCGTCCTTTCACAAATACAAATTACTCATCGTTTTCTTCCTTGTAATCAAATTGACCTATTACATTGCTGAAATCAGGGCATTCTGTCCCGTTTCCACTAATTGTTTGAATGAACTCTAGCCCGCAAGAATTGCAAAACCACTCATACAACTGGTCTACTGCGGGCTTGCCGCTCTCGAGCTTGCCTTCCGAGTCAACTCGCTCCATCTCGTATTCGTACTCAACTTGCTGGTTGTGAGATTCTTCGGTGGTGCAAATGTAAATTTTGTGGCAACCGTCCCACGTAATGCTTACTGCGTTCGCAACAGCAGCTTTGACCTTGCTTAGCCAAGGCTCCTTAAACGTCTGTGTTTTCGTTGTCATTCATCCGTCTCCAAATACTTCGAGTATGTTTCCTATGACTTCAAGAGTCCTATCGTTTTCTTTCTGGTCGTGAGTAAAGAACTGCTTGAAAGCTTCTTTGAAGTTCTCAAATTCTTCACTTTCTGTGGTAATGCGTTCGTTGATTAGCTGTTTAGCTATCTCCGTTTCGTTGTAATTCCAGTTCCACCTGTCGCACTCTACAAGCCAGTACGCAACGCTGTAGTCCGCTGCTGTGGATGTCCTTATAAATTGTTTTGTCATGATTTTCCTTAGCAAGAGCACCAGCCGCCGACGACAAACTTCTTGCCGTTGTTGACTGTTTTGGTTTTGATGATCGAATCCGCATACTTGCGGTCGCGTTCTGCAAGAGCTGCGTGGGCCTTGTCAATTTTTGGTTTGGTTTTTGCCAGCACCGCACGCAACCGCTTTAATTCTTTCCAGTCCTCCGTGCCGAAGGGGCGGACAACACGAAAGCCGTCGACCTCGTCAGGTTGATAGAACTTGCCGCACTGGTTGAGAAGTGCCTGGAATAGCCGCTTGTCTTTTTCGTAACCTTCAGCCAGCTCGTCATACTTTTCAAACTCACGTTTCAGCATTTTCTTTTTCTGCTCTGTGAGTTGATCTGCATAACGGTACGTGGGTGTTTTCTCGCTCCAATCGCGAATGACGCAACGCAAGTCGTGCGGTTTTAGGAAATTGTTAGAAGGCTTTCCGTTAAAGGTAATTTGCCGTGTTACCTTTTTTTCCACGTCGTCGTAGCTAACGAGCTTCGCTTCTTGCCATTTAGTTGTGTTACCTTCCAGCCACTCGTAAGCTTCGTTGAAATTCGGGAAATGCCTGCCCACGATGAGCATTCCCGAGCACTCTTTGAGAGTGCCTGAGTATGCGTCGTGACCGCTCTCGTAGTAGCAGCGGCTGACAATGTCTTGCCAGTCTTTTTGCAGCTCTTCTCTTGTAGCTTTGCTTTTGTTGATGATCTCGTAATTAAACGTTGCACCCATGTGCTTACTCCTGGTTTGCGTAAATTTGGTCTTCCCATGCTTCAACCTTTTTAAGGCTGCCGTGACATTGAGAGGGCAGCTCGTTGTGCACGAAAAGCATGATGTGTCTGAAAGCGGCTAACGAATTTTCGTCAGCCTTTGAAATAGCTGCCATCAAATTGTTTGACAGGAACGCTGTCAAGAAATCACCAACAAGCGTTTCTTGTTTGCCCCACCGCACTAATGCTTGCAGCACTAGCGGCGGGATCTTGTCTTCGTAATGTCGTGTGTCGAACATTAAAAGTCCTCCTCTTCTGTTAACTTTACTCCGTTATCATCCAATCTGAAGAAGCCCGGTTCGCTCCCTGCCTCGTACAGTGCGTCCGCCATCGCTTTCGGGGTTAAAAACTCGGCCAAAACCTCCTTGACCGTCCCGACGCTATCGCCCTCCGTGATCGAGTCGTTGATGTCGTTCAGGTCTTCCCAAACAAACGGTCTTTCGCTTAAGACGGTGACTTGAATGACCGTCTTGTGATACTTTGTGTCGAACATTAAAAGTCCTCCTCTTCGTCTCGAACTGTGTCAATAATTGTTCGTGGTTCGATTGGTTCTGGCGGATGAAGTCCCGCTTCGTTAAACATTTCATAACCTGTAGCAATTGCTTCGTCGCTATCCCCATGGAACACGTCGACCACAAGGCCCTCGTCGGTGAGGTATGCAGTAACTTGCATGTCTCCTTGGTTGCGAGCCAGAGAGTCGATGTCGATGCCAACAACAACCTCTAGGCGTTCGCTATTGCCGCGGGCCTCTTGCAGCTGGTCTTCTAGCTCTGCCATCTCGTCCGTGGTTGTCTGCTTTGGTCTATCTGGGAACAGTGCCAACTGATCTAGGATCCACCGCTTGACCACCATGTAACCCTTGTCGCCTTCAGCGAGACAATCAGTCTCAACAACAGCGGAGTCCGGCAACCAGTAAGTTTGCCAGGTTGCTCCTGGGTTTTTCAGCCTCGCACCGCCCTCAATCCAGACCAGCCACGCTTTTTCCGTTTTTCTGTTGACAGTTACTTCAAGTCGTACTTGTTCCATTCTTCTTTTCCTTAAAAGGGTTTTGGTTCTTCTTCTGGCATGGCTTCTCTGATCGCATTGTTGTCGACCCAGTGCCACATGCTTACCCAGCACCCAGTATCGCTATCTGAAAACTGATGCTCGTACAGGGTGTCATCCACCTGGTAATCGTCGCTATTCGGGCATCGTTCTGCTGCGACCGCCCTCGCGGCTTCAAAGTAGGCATGCTCCCGGCCAGGGTCAGGCATCACGTTGCGTTGCAGGTCCAGCAGTTCTTGCATAACCTGACCTTGCGACAGTGGCCCAAAGTTCTCGCAAACGTAGCTTGCAAGCTGTTTGACCGACATGTTTGAAAAGTGCTCGGCACACTGTGCCATGTATTTGTTTTTAGACATTGCAATCCTCTCCATGATGAGACGCGTAATTGTCTTCGTAATCGGACCACCACGAGCAGTCGCCAAACCTCAGCCGCCACATTGCCAGCCTGCCTATCTCGACGCTTTCAGGGAAAGGCATGAGCAGGTCAATGCGACCTCCCGTGGTTTCCATTACGTGCCAGTCGTCTGGAGCTTCTGGCATGAGCTTTTCCTCATCAACCAGTAACTTTTTTAGGCTTTCAGCCCATTCGTAAGGGTTACCTCCGCAGCCTAGAAAAACTAAGCCTTCTTTGTCTTCGCCCATCAATTCCTTGCACTGGGCAAATGTTTTATCGTGTACTAACATTTTGTTACCTCAAAAGTGTTTTAACAGTAAACTGATTTCTTCTTCAGTCGGCGTGTCTATAACGACGCCGTCCACAGAAATCTCTTGCACAGAAGTTTCAGTCTCTCGCGACTCCTCTGTTTCAAATGCTTCAATTGCGTCGTCGAGGTTAGGCAGGAGATAAGTTACTGCCATCCTCAACAATTCTTTTTCTCGTTCATTCATAGTCTTGTGGTCTCCACATTCGAGCCCCGCAGCATTCGGACTTGTCAACTGAATCGACTTGGCACGGCTGCTTACATGCAGGGCAGCACTCATCACTCTCCTCGAAGCACATGTCGTCGTAGGCCGTCTTGTAAACAACGTCACACTGGCCAGGCTTAAAGCAGCCTTGTACCAACTTGGTCAGGGCTGGGCCGTCACCTGCAACTTTGTGTAGATCATCTGCGTCTACGACGCCTTCTCGCACGACTCGCTGGAGGTAGCCGTACTTAAGTTGTGCTTGCTCTCTGTCTGGATCATCCAGGCCAAAGTCGACCATCGCACCGTGCGAGGGCAGCTGGTCTAAAATCAAAGCACCAAACAAGCTGTCAGCTGTTCTTGAAACCATGTTTATTTCCTTAGAATGCGTATCGTGATGGGCAGTACGGAAGGTGGCGTTCCATCAACGCCGTTAAATCCTCCAGTGCTTCCCGCTTTTCTTTGTTCTTGTAACGGATGTTTACCATCCCGTTCTGACTCAGCTTTTTCTGCTGAATAACCTTGTGTCCAAACTTGTTGAACTCCTTGTGTCCTGGCGTATCCCAGTGACGCCACAGGTATTCTTCCTCAGCCTTTGGATGCCAGCCCATATTGATATGGTGCAGCTTCTCGTTGTGCGTGAGTAGGATTACCTCAGCAGCAAGCTGACGCTTGGACTCCCAGTTGAGCGTGTCGTCGATTTGCCGTAGCAGCGACTCGTACTCCTCCTGCCAGCCGTCGTAGATGATGACTGGCGAGATGTTGATATGCACCTCGTAGCCCGCAGCCACGAAGTCGTTGATCGCGTTGATGCGGTCTTCGACTGGGCTTGTACGCACGTCAACAACCTTGGATACCTCGGAAGGCATCAGGCTGAAACGGATACGTGTATGGCCTTGCGGGTCATACTCCAGCAGGTTTGGGTTGACGAACTTGGTAGCGAAACACGCTTTTGCGTGCGGCAAGCGTCGGAACAGGCTGATGACGTCGTACACGTTGTCGCTGATCTCGGCGTCAATGCTGATGTCGCTGTTCTCGCCAATGTCGAACGTCCACATCTCAGGGCATGTCTGCGTCAGGCTTTCGACTGTGACCGGGCAACCTTTGTTGCCGACCATATCTGCACAAGCCTGCGTCAACTCCTTCTTACCCATCTTGTTTGCTTTACGCTCGATGTGTGCCAAGATCTTTTCAATGTTGACAAACGTCGTGATGGGGTTTGCGTAACCCTTGCGACGAGCCACGTAGCAATACGCACACGCACCGGTGCAGCCGTTGGCAATGCTAGGAGCAATGAAGTCGGTAGACCTGCCGTTTGGCCGCGTTGCAATGCTGGACTTGACGCCAAGGACAAGCGAGTGTGCTTTTACCTGCGTCCAGTTCTTCAGCATGTCCGGGTTGTTGTTCAACTCGTCAGTCTTCCAATGACTATCGACACTAATAATTTCAGCGTCAGGATATTCTTGGAGTATCTGGTGAGTACGGTCGTACTCGTACGCTTTTTCTTGGACATAGATTTTACGAATGTCCAGCAGTGTTTCTTGCCCGTCGCTGATTGCGTTGGACGCGGCGTTAGCCGTGGGAAACTTTAACCTCATAGGTCCTCCTCTTTCCTTCTACCGACCGCGGCACCATCAAGGTTAATGGTGTGCGTTGGGTCTTCTTGGTTGATGTCAGCCCAGACCAGGCAACGTAGTTCGCCTTCCCAGACCTCAAAGCCGACAATTGAGCGATCCCCTTTTCCAAACTCCACGCTGTCGCACGTGCCGCAGGTGTTGTAGCCTTGAAACTCAACAAAAACAAAACTGTTGCTTTCTGTTACCGCGACCTTGCGACGAGTGTTGTATTCCGGGTGCTGGTCAACCAGCGTGATGCCTATGTCTTCTACAATTGTGCTGTCGGGCTCAACTTTGATCCCGCACACCTTTTCAACGTTCTTGATGTGCTGATCTACTGTGGACGGAGCGTGAGTGTGGCGACCAGCGGCATACCGTCGAGCCATCCAGATCGTGTCCTGGTACGCCTGCTCCAGGGCCTTCAGCTTGTGCTCAAGACGCTCGTAACCCTTTTCAAATCCGTAGCGGGCATACTCCTGAGGGCTGAGATCTTCTTCCCACGGCTTGTAATCGACGGACCACTCGAAAGCTTCTCTTTGTGCTTCATCTTTGCTCATAACTAGCTCCCCGCGGGTTTAACATTGACAGTAATCTTTTGCAGTCGCCACTGCTCCGGCAGGGCGTCTACTTTTCTAACAATAAATGTTCGTTCGTCCGGCACGGCATTCTGGGCAATACTGTCCATTAGGAACATTCCAGGAGGCGAGTGCCTAACGCAGTTGGCAACCATATCTTCTGCGTCAGACAGCGACGCAAACTCAAACACTACGCGACACTTGCCCACGTCGGATATAATTCTGCCGTTCAGTGGGATCTGATACGCAATGTCTTCTGTTTGGCCTTCTTCCCAGCCTTTAACAATTTTGTCCAGCTGAGTCATCTTTTCGTCAGCTTCAAGCTTGTCTTCTTTAGTCATGGTTTTCCTTTCGTGTGTGTAAACAAAAAAAAGACCGCACACCCGTTAAGATGTACGGCCTTAAACACTACCAGTCTGGGTCGCAGAGGCTGGCGTACTTTTCCCGATCTAAGACGGCTTGCTGCCAACGAGCAAGTTCTTCTCTAGCTTTAACCGCCGCCTTTTCTGCTTCGTTAAGGAAGAATTTTTCATAGCACATATCCTCCCCACGCTCGTACTGCCTACACAACGCGGAACAGTCCTCGATTGAGAATCCGGGGTTATCTATAAACCACCTGCCAAAGCCAGTGAGCCTGTAATACGCTACGCCGTGGCAATCAAAGTATTTTTGCCTAGCTTCCAGCTTTAACATCACGTCAAGGTTAACGTTTTCTCGAGGCATCAACTTCAGCAGCTGCTCATAAATTTTCGCCGTAAGGCGTCCCTCTTCGTACTCCTGGGGACTCATGCACCTACCTGGCACCAGCCAGCGACCATCTGGCGAGGTCGTCACGTTCTTTCTCTTCAAGAAAGGGATTCCGCTGACATAGCAGTTTGTCGAGATGGAACAACGCCGATCAAAATCCATAGCAGCCTCGACCAAGATCCGTACAGATTTCTTCGCGTCTGGTTCTTTCGATGCTTTTCTCTCGGCGTCTGCCACTATTCTGAGGTTGTCTATCAGAACATTTTCGTAGAGTTCGTCGTTGGCTATTAAAATTTCTTTCTTCAACGTCTCATGGTGCTTTCTTGAGTTCAGTATTTTCTTCCTTTTTGTGGGACTGCACCCCACGCCAGAATCGGGGTAGGTGACAAGCTCCTCCCAAGGCATGAATACTCCTGCGGGACTGAAACAACTCTCCGACTGCCGCTCCTCGGCGATTTTGTACGCTGCACTAATGAGCTCGTTCATCTCTTTTTCGGTCATAAATTCAACATCTTTGGTCATATCAATATCTCTTGTGTGTGAGTTCCAAACATCATCAACAAAAAAAGACCGCACACCCGGTAGGATGTACGGCCTTATGGCCTAAGCCATTACACGCTTATGCACGCTTATGCACGTGATTCAACTCTTTCAACAGAGCCAGCAACTACAGTGTTGCCTGCTCGTTCAGCCTTCTTTGACACCTTGTGGTGTAGCTCCTTGGCCTCTTTCTTGATGTCTTCCATGACAGCTTTGATTTCGTCAGGCACAGTCGACAAGACTGCTTCTGGGCCCAACTGAACCGTAGCCGTGATTACGCCACGCATAGCCTGAAGAAACTCTTCAGGGTTGTCAGTCTCGTTGGCGTACCGCAGGAGCACAGGCTCCAAGATGTTCGCCAGCTTGAAAGTTGGCGTTACCTCGGTGTTAGGGCCGCGGCTGATAGCTGCATTAACGTGAACAGTCACGTCAACCTGCTCAGAAAACGGACCTACAATGGCTTCGCCAGCTTTCTTGCGGTCAGCAATTTCTTTGCTGCATTTACGGCTGATTGCTTCCAACTCATACAGCGATAGATTGTTCGACATTCGTCTTCTCCATTTCTAGGTTGATGTAAGAGATCTCTGCGGTAATCGCATGAGACCGGTTTTTGAACGGGCCCAACGTAGGGCCATCGAAAATGTTTGCTTGCCATTTGCATGGCCATTTGCGTGTAAACGCCGCTGCTCGAGATTCATCCGATACGCGTCGTCGGATGGCGTGGAACAGCACACGCAATACTCGGTTGACTGGTTCGACATGGCTGACCCGCCGCCGCTCACTCAAGCCCAGGGCCTTTGTGAGCGGACTGGCAAGGCCAGACACTTCGCCGTCTTCATCAATGAAGATGGTGAACTTATCCATTGTTTGGTCGTCTCCTAATCTTACGACGGGTTGAAGCACGCTTCTTGACTTGAATCTCCTCGTCCTTGATACGAGTGAACAGGTCGTTAAAGGTCTGCTTTGCCATTTTGCGGGCATAGCTGGAACCTTTGAGTTCCTTAGTAATCTGAGCAGCAGAGCCGCCAAGATTGCCAAGAGTTTCCTCGACCTCTCTTGCCAGGCTCATCAAGCCTTCGCCTTCGCCATTTGCACCAAGCATGGTTTGCACAGTGGAAATCTTCTTTGCGAGCCAGAGCAAGTTGTCAAAGCTGGACTGTGCCAGTTGACGGTGCTCGTCTGTCTCGTAAGGGTTCATTGCCTTGTACTCAGTCTCGGTCATCAGAATGTCTTCTGATTTGCCGACGTTAATAAACTTCGTATTAGCTTCATCCTTGCTTTTGGCTTTTTGGATTGTGACCAACACGTGGTTTTCTGGAACGTCGTCACTCTCGTGCGACCGCAAGATTTGCTGAACTTCAGCGTGCCGGTAAATCAATTTCGTGTCATCTGCGGGCAGCAGCCGAACACGCTTACCGCAGTTCTTTGCAACTGCTTCGACCATTTCCTTGAAGTCAAGGATAAGCTCAGACGTTGCACCTTCGACAGAAGCCTCCAAACGTGCCTCAGCCTGCTCTCGCAGCATTTTGGCAGTTTCTGGTGCCACGTCGGCCAGCGTGAAGCTGGCGTCAAAAGGCTCAATTTTAGGCATGTCGCACGAGATAGCATCTGCCAGCGAAGCTGCTGACGGATACTTGGCCTCGATAATTGCCCAGTCGTCACCGAGGAAGTCTCGGTCAGCTTCCCGGATGCGGTTGTAGTTTTCCTCGGTGGACACCCGCTTGCCCCACGCAAGGTACTGCTTGCGAGCTTCCTCGAATCGTTCCAAGAACTCCTCGATCTTCGCAGACTCAATGAGGTGCGAACCCGTAACCTTGGTAGGTTTCTCGCCTTCACCGGCAGCGGTGCTGCGAAGGCTGTACTCGGGGATCGTGTACGTGTTACGAATAACTGACATGACCCGCTTCAACGCTGCACCTTCCTTGATGAGTGGGTCGCGGCTGGCACCCAGGATTGCGTAAGAGCCGCGGACAATTTTCTTGTCCAAGCCACGCTGGGCCGCCAGAACACTTTTTGCCGCATCGGTAAAACCGATACTGCCGGGCAACCAGCCCGTGGTAAACTTCACGGTGCAGTACTGCACCTCCACACCTTTATCGTTTTTGATTTCCACGTTTTCAACCTTTTCTGTTTCAGGATATTCAAGTGTCATTTGATTCATTCCTTGCATTCTCCAGTTTGTGTGTGACACGTTAGGTCCATCCCAACTCTCGGTATAGGATTTTTCTTAAAACCGCGTATCGTTTCAGGTTTGTCTGTTTCCGGTTTTCCAGTCGAGACATCAATAAAAAAGCCCTCTGCTTTCGCGAGGGCTCATACGATTTGACGTGATACCAGTAGTCATCGCCTACCCACCGGTCACGGGGACCAAAGCGAACTTTGGTTGCTTCCCCATGATTACCGGCGTTTAGGCAAATCTTGTACTCGTGCCACGTCTTTCCTTCTCGGATAAGACGATTACTCATCGCTGCTCTTTGCAGGTTTGACCCGGCGAGAGACTCGCTTGGGTGCTGAGGACTTTTTCTTCTTCCGTGGGTGCTCAAACTTCTTGCCTGTAGCACTGTCAGGAATGCCTTCCCGCTCCACGTCAGCCATGAGAGCTTCCATGTCGTCGGTACGGGACACGTAGGTCGGCACAATCGACTCTGCTGCTTCCATGATTGAGCATTCCATGACCTCAGCCTCAACGCAGCAAGCTGCGATGTCGGCAGGTGTCCACCACTCATCAGCTGGCAGCTTTTGCTCTGCAAGCTCGTGCTTGCGAGTGTACATTTGCCAAGCCTTGTCCTTGGCCTCACGGTCAGGCCACCCAGCCCACATCAGCTTGCCGCGAAGCGAGCGAACCATGGCAGGGTGGATGTCCTTGAGACTGTTAGCACCAGCGATAATGAACAGCGAATCCTGGTCATTCAAGAAAGTCTTGATTTGACCGCTCATACGACGCTCGACACCAGAACCATTGCCGTCGGCTGACGACTGGTTTGCAGGAATAACCTGCTCGATCTCGTCGATTGCCAAGAACCCGCCAGTAGCGATAGCAGCCGTAAAGCCTTCCATCAAATACTGCTCGGTGTTGCCGACATACTGGTCCATGACCTCCTCCATCTTCAAGCTTGCCATAGGCAAGTTGAGCTCACCAGCGATGCACTTGTGCAGAAGAGACTTACCGGTACCTGGAGGTCCGACAAGGGTCAGCATCTGACGAGGGCAGCGGTCTGGCAGGTTAGGCCGGTACAACTGTCGTACGGTATTCTTGGTGTGACTGTGACCAACCACGTTGTCGAAGCTGAACGGAACCTTGTCCGGGCGGAACATGTGCTCGAAGTCTGCCAGAGGCATTGCTTCCAGCCATTCCGTTTGCTTCACGTCATCCAGTACATAGCTGACACGACACCGGACTTCCCCGTCTTTGATGAGGTCGGGGTTCTGGTAGTGGTGCTCTTGCTTCAGCAGCGTAAAGCCTACGGCCTTGGCATACTTGCCTGACTCAGGGCGAGGATAGCAAGCAAACTTCTCGATAAACGCTGGATGGAAAATATCCAGGTGATTATCTTTGGCCATGTGCACGGCTTTCTTCTTGAACACCGTGACTGGGTCAGCCTTGCCGTTCTCGCTGACAGATTCTGCAAGGTACTGTGCTGCCTTGGCACGGGACAAGCCCGCAGCAGATTGCAGCAATTCCTCAGTAATCGCAGCTTCTTCAATACCGAGCTCAGCAGCGATTCCTGCGATCTCCTCGTCGTCAGGGGCGGCGTGCTCGACATACTCGCAGTGCACCTTCAGCTCGGGCGGAGACTTGTAGCCGTGCGATGTCTGCATGAGCAGAGTCACATTAGCACCCTGGCCGACACGGATGATCTTCTGTGCAAAGATCAACAGAGCCGAGTCCACAGCACCTTGGCTGCCGTTTGGCGTCAAATGGCGATCCCAGTTACGAATGCACAGGATACGCTGTACCTCGTCCTCTGGTGTACTTTCGCCCATGTCATCGCGATACTGTCGGTCGCGAGCACCGATCAGCACCTGCTGCAACGCATCATGCAGACCGATCATTTGTGGTGCTCCGCTGGAGCCCAGTCCCAACGCTGCAATGTCAGGGTCAGTCTCGTTGTCACCACCAACCGTCACCTGGTTCTCGTAGGCATCAGTCAGGCCGTCTGCTGCGTCCCAGAACATCAATTCCCAGGGCTCGTCAGTTCCCTGCGAGGCCCGTGCCGCGGCTGCCAGCTCTTGCAGACACTCCTCAGGCTCTTCACTTTTGAGCACCAAGCCAGCCTGACCTGCTGCAAAATAGTTCTCAAGTTCTTTCACTACGCTCATGTTCTTTCCTTCTTTAATTCTGGAATTTAGTGCTTTTCTTGTTGTTTCTGTACGTTGTCTGCCTGGTAGAACTCAGGCTTCTTAACGCTGTGAGTCGGTGTGCCAATCAACGCGTCACTGAGCGGCTGCGTAGCTTTCATGCACGCACCCCCTTTGTAACCAAACGCCTCGATAGTGACTTCACCGTCCTCGTCCACAGTAATT
>Ga0209645_1001310_pt1 | contig 12495 bp, 14 predicted proteins | sample ETNvirenome_6_30_FD_184070 | JGI IMG/M metagenome (GOLD analysis project Ga0209645, IMG submission 184070) | Marine viral communities from the Pacific Ocean - ETNP_6_30 (SPAdes) (version 2) | ecosystem: Environmental > Aquatic > Marine > Oceanic | place: Pacific Ocean | collected 2013-06-19
ATTAACGAAAACGATTTATACAATGGATAAGATTAAAAAAGTTATGACTTCGCCTTTAGTTGGATCAGCTATGGCTGGTTTAGCTGGTGGATTACTATTGATGGAGAAATTAGATATGTATGGTGGTATTGCAATTGGTATCGCTATAATGATGTTTATGAAAGCTGCAAGAGGTAAGTAATGCCACGAGAAAAGAAACAAAGAAAGAAGTTTAAAGAAACTAAAGTGGGGGTTTTCTTGAAAGAGAAAGCTCCCAAAATCTTGGATGGTATTGGAGATATATTACCTGATAGTGGGGTATATGGCGTTGTAAAAAACTTAATTACCACAGATAAAGAAATGACTCCGGCTGATAAAGAAACAGCTATGAAACTTTTAGATATGGATCTTGCTGAAATGCAAAGTGTATCTGAAAGATGGGAGTATGACATGAAATCTGATTCGTGGTTATCAAAAAACACTAGACCGTTAGCATTAATCTATTTAACAGTATGTATGACCTTATACATTGTTTTAGATTCTATGCAAATGGTTTTTGATATGAAAGAAGCTTGGATAGATCTTTTACAAACATTGTTAGTTACAGTATATGTAGCTTACTTTGGTTCTAGAGGAGCTGAAAAAGTATTTATAAATAAAGATAAAAAATAATAAAATGAGAGGTACTCAAATTAAACAAGCTGATGAAGTTAGGGTTTTTGCTCATGACGCTAAGCCTGTTATTATTGGAGCTGTTAATAACTTTAAAATAACAGTTGATGGATTTGGTTATGTTTCGGGAGATGTAGGATCCACGTTAACAGCAACAACAGGAACTCCAGCTTTAACCGCTACAATAGATGCTGTAACCAGCGGTAGTGTATCAGCGATAACAATAACAAATCCTGGTGGTGCTTATAGTGTTGGAGATATTATTTCTTTTACTGGTGGAACTGGAGCTTCATTTAGAATAACAGTTACAAGTATAGATATACCTGACACGGAAAATAGAGGTGTTTGCTTATACGTAGGTGATATATCTGGTGGGTCTGACGTTGAAGTTGTCATGGAAAGTGGTAACACAGCAATGTTTAAAGGTGTTACTGCGGGATCTTTTTTACCTGTACTTGTCACTAGCGTGACTAGCAACACTACTGCTACAGAAATTTTAGCATTATATTAAGACATGCTTACTAGTATAGGAAGTACAATACCTAGAATTGCTAATCTACCAGGTCCTTCTAGACCAGGTGGAGGAGGTGGTGGTCCATCTTTTTCAGGCATAATTACTAAATGGACTGTTTCAGCAGGTGAAACTATTACTTTATTAGGACATTTTAACGCAGACTATTTATATGATGTTGATTGGGGTGATAGTAGTACAGATACGGGAGTAACAATAACAAATAAAACTCACACTTATACAGACGCAGGAACTTACACGGTAAAAATATCAGGACAATTTGCAGGATTTAGATTTGGTAATTCAAGTGCTTCAAATAAATTAGCGATAACAGAGTTTGTTCAATGGGGTACTGATACTGTTATTCAAGCCCTTTATAATGCTTTTAGTGGATGTAGCAATATGGTTTATTCTGCTACTGACAATCCAACAATAACTTTAAAAGCAGGTGTAACAAATTATACAAGATTAGACACTATGTTTTTTAGTTGTAGTTCAATAACTAACTTAAATTTAAGTGGGTGGAATTGGACTAATCCTGAGGTAGTTGCTGCATCTCCGAGTATGTTTTATTTATGTTCTAATTTAGAAACTTTAAATTTAACGGGGTGGAATTTTCCAAACTCAGTATCTTTTGCGAATATTTTAAGATTTGTTGGAGATAATACAACCAACGGTTGTGCTTTTGAATGGGACAATTTAACGGTAGGTGCAGCACAATTTGGTTATGCTTTTAACAGAGCTAAATTAAGTTCTTTTTCAATGGAGAATTTAACATTTAATTCTTCGGGAGTAACTTTTGTATTATCTTTTTATCAAGCAAATTTTTTATTTAGCACTTTAGATTTAAGTTCATGGGTAAATACTTCTAATATAACAAGTATGTCTTATATGTTTAGGAGTTTAAATTATTTAGGTTTAAACACTATTGATTTAAATGTTACGGGATGGGACACAAGCAATGCTACAACTATGTTTGGTTGGCTTTATGACGCAAGATATATAACTGAGGTTATTGGATTAAATGATTTAAGGGGTGACAGTTTAACGGGTAATGGTTTCCAAAGTGCTATTTATAATTGCACAAGATTAACATTTAACAATAATAATTTCCATCCTGATTTCGGTGCTAATTGGAGTATTGACACAATGAATAGTAGCTTTAGGGGTATTGCTTCACAATTAAGTGGAGTTGCAAGTGATATGCCTGACATGACTAATTGGAATACAAGTATTGTTACTAATTTTAACAGTTTATTTAGGGATGGAGATTTAGACGCAACAAACTATACAATGTTTGATATGTCAAGTGCTATCGATATTAATCAAATGTTTTTTAACGCAGATGGAATTGTTAATTTAGATATGAGCCAAAGTAACCTATCAAATTCTTGTACAGGTGCTTTTAATTTTGCAAGAAATAGCGATATGCAAACAGCAGATTTTAGCAATTGCGACTTTTCAGGAATGACAACTATTGGTTACATGTTTTATCAAGCACCAATAAACAGTTTAACATTTGATAATACAGTTAGTTTTGCATCGTTAAATAATGCAGTTAATTTCTTACAGAACAATGTAGGTGCAATGACAACTGCTGAATATGATAATTTCTTAGTTAGATTAGATACTACGGGGTTATCGGGTGCTTACACTTTAACGGCAGGAGATAGTACATATACAACGGGTGGTGCAGGAGATACAGCAAGAGCAAGTTTAGTTAGTAAGGGATGGACTATAACTGACGATGGGGGCGTATAAAAATTAATATTATGAGTAATCACATAGACAAACAAGACCCTAAAAGATGGTTTTATGTTCAGAACAATGGAACTGGTGAAGCTAGTTTAATTTGTTTTGGAAACTTAGGCGAAGTAGGGGGAAATGAATTAGAAACAGGACAGGCAATTGTAACTAATTTTTTGACTGAAGAGGAATTACAAAGTGCAGTTAATACAATAGCTGAAAATTCAGAGTATTACATGGATGCAGTAGAACTTGAAAGCGACAAATTTATGATGCCGTCAGGATTATATGTTTATGGGGCGCGAATTACAGAACCAGAACCAGAAGAACTTGAATAAATCATGGAAGAAAAAATAGACAAACTTATACAAGGTCAAATACGACTTGAAACTAAAATAGAGCAAATGTCTAAACAAAAAAATGATCATGAAAAACGGATCAGGAGTTTAGAAACAAAGTTTTGGACAGCTCTAGGAACTTTCTTTGTCGGTATTGGCACATTTATAGAAGGTCTATTTTTAGGTAAATAATAATTAAATAAAATTAAATGAAAATTAAAGAAGAACAATTAAACGAAATTAAACAAATTCAAGCAGAATTAAATCAAACATTAACTGATATAGGTTATATAGAATCTCAAAAACATGCATTGCTTCATAAGATTAAAACTATTAACGAAAGAGATGCTGAAATGAGAAAAGCTTTAGAAGAAGAATATGGTGCTATCAATGTAAATATTGAAGATGGGACATATACACCTGTAGAAGAAAAAGTAGAAGAAAATGTCTAATATAATAAGAAAAATAAGTATTGGATCAGATTATAAAAATGATGCAATGCATTACTCTGTTGGACAACAAGTTTATGGTGGTCATACTATTTGTGATATCATAAGCACTGATAAAGACGGAGAATATTTAATATATATACAAAAAGAAGACGAGGTAATACCTTGGAAGAAATTTAACTCTAATATGGCTATTGCCGTAGAGTACGACTTAGAATACTAATGAAATCTATTTATAATTTTATAATAACACCACTTAACGAAAGATATGAAAATGAAGTTAAAGTTGGTGACAAGAAATTAATTGTAAATACAAGTATAGAAGATCATAAGTTTATAAGCAAGAGAGCTAAAGTATTAAGTGTGCCAATTGCATTTAATACTAATATAAAAGAAGGGGATGAAGTAATAGTACACCATAATATCTTTAGAAGATGGTATGATGTAAGAGGCAATGAAAAGAACAGTGCTCAGTATTTTGAAGATGATAAATACTTTTGTAATTTAGACCAAATATACTTGTATAAAGAAAATAACCAATACAAACCTAATTTAAATTATTGTTTTGTTAAACCTCTGGTAAATAAAGACGATCTAAGAACACAAAAGGAAAAACCCCTTATTGGCGTTATGAAATACCCTAATAGTTTCTTAGAGGATCAGGGAATAACAAAAGGAACAGTTGTTACATTTAAACCTAACAGTGAATTTGAGTTTATTGTGGGTGATGAACGACTTTATTGTATGAAATCAAATGATATTGTATTAAACCATGGATATAAAGAAAACGAAGAAGAGTATAATCCAAGCTGGGCAAAAAGCGGTTGATGAATTAATTAAAGTAGCTAAAGAACCTATAGTTGATAGTGATGATGATATATCAGCTGATAGATTAAAGAATGCCGCTGCTACAAAGAAACTAGCAATATTTGATGCTTTTGAAATCTTAACAAGGATTGAAGAAGAAGAGAGACTATTGGAAGATAAACCTAAACAGGATGATAAACCAAAGAAGTCGTTTTCTATATCTCCAGAAAAAAGATCTAAATGAGTTATCAACAGACACTATATAATATAATAGAAGATGTTGTAAACCCAAAGATATTAAAAAAGAATAATAGATATAAGAAGTGGGATTACGGATATAACGAGGATTACGATTTTGTTGTTATAAGTAAAACAGGTCAAATTGGACAGATCATTGAAATACAGAATCTCCGCATCGCTCTACCAGCAGTCAATGAACCGCATAAACGAAGCGAAAAGAAGGAGGAACAATATTGGGAAAAAGAAGAATACCCAAAAGAACTCTCAAGAATAAAGAGTACACAGGAATGGGATCAATATCCCAGAGATTTTAAAGAGAAATGGTTTGATTACATAAATGAAGAATTTAACCGTAGGGAGCAAGGTTATTGGTATTATAACAACGGTGTTCCAAATTATATCACTGGTACTCATTACATGTATTTGCAATGGTCAAAAATTGACGTTGGAGCACCTGACTATAGAGAATCAAATAAGTTATTTTTCTACTTTTGGGAAGCCTGTAAAGCAGACAGAAGATGTTATGGGATGTGCTATCTTAAAAATCGACGCTCAGGATTTTCCTTCATGGCTTCAGCAGAGCTCGTTAACCAAGCAACAATGTCAAGCGATTCTAGATTTGGCGTGTTATCCAAAACAGGATCAGATGCAAAAAAAATGTTTACTGATAAGGTCGTACCCATATCAGTTAATTATCCGTTTTTCTTCAAGCCCATACAAGATGGTATGGATCGCCCTAAAACAGAACTGGCATACAGAGTTCCAGCTTCAAAACTCACAAGAAGAAAACTTGATACTGGAGAGCAACTTGAAGAACTTGATGGACTCGATACTACGATAGATTGGAAGAATACTGGAGATAATAGTTATGATGGTGAAAAATTAAAACTATTAGCTCATGATGAAAGTGGTAAGTGGGAGAGACCTGACAATATTAAGAATAACTGGAAGGTAACTAAAACTTGTTTAAGATTAGGTAGTAGAATTGTTGGTAAATGTATGATGGGTTCAACATCCAATGCTTTAGATAAAGGTGGTCAGAACTTTAAAGACATATACTATGGATCAGACGTCACTAATCGAAATCGCAATGGCCAAACAAGCTCGGGATTATATTCTTTATTCATACCTATGGAATGGTCCTACGAAGGATTCATTGATGCTTTTGGAGTACCTGTATTTAATACACCAGAGAAACCCATACTTGGGATTGATGAAGAACTTATAAGTATAGGTGTTATAGATCATTGGCAAAATGAAGTTGATGGTTTAAAAGATGATCAAGACGCATTAAACGAATTATATAGACAATTTCCTAGAACAGAGCAGCATGCTTTCAGAGATGAGACTAAACAAAGTTTATTTAATCTTACTAAAATATACGAGCAGATAGATTATAATGAAGATATAAATAATGCTGCTAATATATCAGAAGGTAACTTTCAATGGGAGAATGGTATCAAAGATACAAGAGTAATTTTCCATCCAGATAAGAAAGGTAGATTCAAAATTTCATGGGTTCCACCTAAAAATTTACAAAATCGAGTGATACTTAAGGATGGGTTTAAATATCCTGGTAATGAACACATTGGAGCTTTTGGTTGTGATAGTTATGATATTTCAGGTACAGTTGATGGTAAAGGTTCTAAAGGAGCGCTTCATGGATTAACTAAGTTTAGCATGGAAGACGCACCACCTAACCATTTCTTTTTAGAATACATACAAAGACCACAAACAGCAGAAATATTTTTTGAAGACATTTTAATGGCTTGCGTATTTTATGGCATGCCAATATTAGTTGAAAACAATAAACCAAGATTACTTTACTATTTAAAGCGTAGAGGTTATAGAGGTTTTTCAATGAACAGACCAGATAAAACTTGGAACAAACTATCAGTTACAGAAAAAGAGATTGGTGGTATACCAAATACAAGTGAAGACGTTAAGCAAGCTCATGCAGCTGCTATAGAGTCTTATATAGAAAACCACGTTGGTTTATTAGAACACGGATATGGTAATATGTATTTTCAAGACACATTAGAAGACTGGGGTAGATTTGATATAACTAATAGAACGAAATTTGATGCTACAATAAGTTCAGGTTTAGCTATTATGGCTTGTAACAGGAATTTATACAAACCAGTGGCTGACAGAACAACAAAGAAAATCAATTTAGGTATAAAAAGATATGATAATAAAGGTTTTATTTCAAAAATAATAGAATAAATGATTTATGCTAACTCAAATAGTTCGTTTCCAGATCAGGTAGTACCAGATGCAGAGAAACAAACGTTAGAATACGGACTACAAGTTGCTAGAGCCATAGAAAATGAATGGTTTGGTTATAGTGATAATGGCGTGTGGAGTGTTTATGGTAGTAGGTATTCAACTTATTATAATGACTTCCATCAAAGAAGATTGTACGCAAGAGGAGAACAATCAATACAAAAATACAAAGATGAATTATCTATAAATGGTGATTTATCATATTTAAATTTAGATTGGAAACCTGTACCAATAATACCTAAGTTTATAGATATTGTAGTAAATGGAATGTCTGATAGAGTATATGATATCAAAGCTTATGCTCAAGATCCTGAATCAGTTTTAAAAAGAACTCAATATGCTGATGGATTACATAGAGATTTAATGCAGAGAGAGCTTATAGAAATGATAGCTCAAAACACTGGTATAGACTTAACAAGTAGTCAAGGTAAAGATGTTGATATAAGAACAGAAGAAGAACTTTCTGTTCACATGCAACTAGATTATAAGCAAGCTATAGAAATAGCTGAAGAAGAGGTTATAAATGATACTTTAGACAGAAATAGATTTGATTTAGTTAAACGAAGAGTTAATTATGATTTAGCAACTATAGGTATAGGTGCTACTAAAACTAGATTCAACAAGTCTGAAGGTATTACAGCTGAATATGTAGATCCAGCAAGTTTAGTTTGGTCGTACACTGAAGATCCAAACTTTGAAGATATTTATTATGTAGGTGAGGTTAAATCTATAAGATTACCAGAACTAGTTAAGTTATTTCCACATCTTACACCTGATCAAATAGAAAAAATACAGAAGTTCCCAGGAAACACTAACTACGTAAGAAACTGGAACGGTAGAGATGATGAGAATGTAGTACAAGTATTATTTTTTGAATATAAAACATATACTAACCAAACATGGAAAATAAAACAAACTCCATTTGGTTTAGAAAAAGCATTAGAAAAACAAGATACTTTTAATCCACCTGAATCAGATGGGTTTTCAAAAGTTGATAGAGCAATAGAAGTATTGTATAGTGGCGCTAAAATACTTGGTCACCCAGACATGTTAGAATGGAAACTAGCAGAGAATATGACTAGACCATTCGCTAATAATGTTAAAGTTAACATGAACTATAACATCTGCGCGCCAAGAATGTACAAAGGTAGAATAGAGTCTCTTGTGAGTAGAATGATGAGTTTTGCTGATATGATACAAATAACTCATTTAAAACTACAACAAGTATTGTCAAGAATGGTACCTGATGGTGTTTATCTTGATGCAGATGGTTTAGCTGAAGTTGATCTTGGTAATGGCACTAATTATAATCCAGCAGAAGCATTAAACATGTATTTCCAAACTGGTAGTATAATTGGTCGATCAATGACTCAAGATGGTGACATGAATAGAGGTAAAGTTCCAATACAGGAACTACAAACATCATCTGGTGGAGCTAAAATACAATCTTTAATACAGACGTATCAATATTATTTACAAATGATGCGTGACGTTACTGGTCTTAACGAAGCAAGAGATGGTAGTATGCCACATGAAGATGCTTTAGTTGGGTTACAAAAGTTAGCAGCAGCTAATTCAAATACTGCTACAAGACACATATTACAAGGTAGTTTATACCTTACATTAAGAACTTGTGAAAATATAGCTTTGAGAATAGCTGATTGTTTACAATTTCCAATTTTAAGAGATTCAATACAATCAAGTATATCAAGATATAATGTTGGAACTTTAGATGAGTTAATGAGCTTGAATTTACATGATTTTGGTATATTCTTAGAGTTAGAACCAGATGAAGAAGAAAAAGCTACATTAGAACAAAGTATACAAATAGCACTACAACAACAATCTATATATTTAGAAGATGCTTTAGATATAAGAGAAGTAAAGAATTTAAAGTTAGCTAATCAATTATTAAAACAAAGAAGGAAAAGAAAGACTGAACAAGATCAACAAGCTCAACAAGCTAACATACAAGCTCAAGCACAAGCCAATGCTCAACAAGCAGAGCAAGCAGCAATGAATGAAGTTCAAAAACAACAAGCAATAGCAGAAACAACGTTACAAATAGAAAAAGGTAAATCTCAATTTGCAATAGAGAAACTTCAACAAGAAGCAGAGGTTAAGAAGCAATTAATGGAACTTGAGTTTCAATTTAATATGGAGTTAGCCAAAGTAAACGCTGGTGCTAAAATGCAAGCTGAGACTTCAAAAGAAGATAGAAAAGATCAAAGAACTAAAATGCAAGCGACTCAACAAAGTGAGTTAATAAATCAAAGACAAAACAACTCGATACCTAAGAATTTTGAATCTGCAGGTAACGATGTATTTGGCGGAATTGACTTAGGTCAATTTGAGCCAAGGTAATTACTAATTTTATAATATTATATTATGTCAAAAAAAGAAACAGTACCTCAAGAAGGAGAATTTAAAATGAAAAAGAAAAGGGGTAGACCTAAAAAACTTAATAAACAAGATGACGTTATTAAGGTTGATTTAACTAAAAAAGAAGAAGATGCCGTTCAAGAGCCAGTCGCAGAGGAAACTGTGTTACAGTCTAATGAGCAAAGCGAAGAGACAGGGGAAAAGAGCGAAATGGGATTGCAAGAAGTGGGAGAAACACACACCGAAGAAGAAAAACCTTCCGAAGAGGGTAAAAAAGAAGAAATAGGTGTAATACAAGAAATTACAGGGAAAGAAACAAGTGATGCTCCCGCAATGGAGAATTTTAAAGAAGAGATTAAAGAAGATCCACAATTAAATTTACCAGAGAACGTTGAGAAGTTAGTAAACTTCATGAATGAGACTGGTGGAACAGTTGAGGACTATGTTCGATTAAACGCTGATTATTCAAACGTTGATGACGAAGCGCTATTAAGAGAATATTACAAAAAGACTAAACCTCATCTAGATGCTGAAGAAATAAATTTTATCATGGAAGATAATTTTTTATTTGATGAAGACTATGATGATGAAAAACAAATTCGCAAGAAAAAGCTTGCGTATAAAGAAGAAGTTGCAAAAGCTAAAGGTTTTTTAGAGGACTTAAAGGGTAAATATTACGATGAGATCAAGTTGAGACCAGGCGTTACCCAAGAACAACAAAAAGCTATGGACTTTTTCAACAGATATAACGAGGAACAGAAGAGAGCTGAACAGCAACACAGCGATTTTAAACAACGTACAAAACATTTTTTCTCAAACGAATTCAAAGGTTTTGATTTCAATGTAGGAGAAAAGAAGTTTAGATACGGAGTACAGAATCCAAATGAGGTTGCAGATGTTCAAAGCGACATAACCAATTTTGTTAAGAAGTTCTTAAACGAAGACGGTAGTGTTAGAGATCATCAAGGGTATCACAAAGCTCTTTACACCGCTCGTAATGCTGACACAATAGCTAGACATTTTTATGAGCAAGGCAAAGCCGATGCTACTAAAGATATAGCTGCTAAATCTAAAAATATAAGTAATGAGCCAAGGACTACGTCTAACGGTGATGTTTATATTAATGGTTTAAGAGTGAAAGCTATAAGTGGTGTTGATAGTTCTAAACTAAAACTACGAATTAACAAAAATAAATAAAAATGAGTGGATTAACAAGTAACTCACCCGGTTTAGTGCCACATCCTAAAAAAGGAGTTGCATTGAACGATAACTACCTTAACTTCACTGATGGTACTGGAAATGATTTTGCACAGCAATACTTACCAGAGCTTTACGAAGCTGAGGTTGAAAGATACGGAAACAGAACAATTTCTGGTTTCCTAAGAATGGTTGGCGCTGAAATGCCAATGACTTCAGATCAAGTTGTTTGGTCTGAACAAAATAGACTACACGTTGCTTATGAGAACTGTGCTTTAGACACAGGTGGTACTTATACAACAAATACAATAGATATAACTTTAACTGCTGCTGATGATAGTAATATGGCTATCAAAATCGGTAATACTATCGTTGTTCAAGGTGAAGCTGGAGAAGCTGTTTGTAGAGTTAACGCGATAAATGAAGTATCAGGTACTTCTTATGAAATTGAAGCTGAACCTTATGAGTATGCTAATCTTGATGCTTTGTATGACAATGCTGATGCTTTAGTAGTATTTGTTTTTGGTTCTGAATATGCAAAAGGATCAGATACTTCTGGTGCTAATGCTATTTCTACAATTACACCTAACTTCACTCAGTATAACAATAAACCAATCATAATCAGAGATCAGTTCACTGTTAATGGTTCTGACACTGCTCAAATTGGTTGGGTTGAAGTTGCTACTGAAGATGGTACTTCTGGTTACTTATGGTACATGAAGGCTGAATCTGAAACAAGGTTAAGGTTTGAAGATTACATGGAAATGACTATGGTTGAATCTGTTAAAAAAGATGGTGGTAGTTCACTTCCAGCTGACATTGAAGGTTCTGAAGGTCTTTTTGCTGCTATCAAAGATAGAGGTCAAGTTATGGAGGCTTTCGCTGGTACTGGTGGTGGTATTGGTGCTTTAACTGATTTCGATGAAATACTTAAACAACTTGATAAAGAAGGTGCTATAGAAGAAAACATGCTTTTCTTAAATAGAACTTTAGCTCTTGAAATTGACGATATGTTAGGTCAAGTAAATGGATCTAGTCAAGGTTCTGGTCCTAATGCTGGTGCTTCTTTCGGTTTATTCGATAACGAAGCTGAAATGGCACTTAATTTAGGTTTCTCTGGTTTTAGAAGAGGTTCTTATGACTTCTACAAAACTGACTGGAAATACTTAAATGATGCAGCTTCAAGAGGTGTAGCAAGTCTTGGTTTTACACCTGCTCAAATTAGCGGCGCTTCTTTAGTTGAAGGAGTTATGGTTCCTGCTGGTACTTCTACAGTTTATGATCAAATTCTTGGTCAAAACATCAGACGACCTTTCTTACACGTAAGATATAGAGCTTCTGAAACTGATGATAGAAGAATGAAGTCTTGGATCACTGGTTCTGTTGGTGGCGCGTACACTTCAGGTCTTGATGCTATGGAAGTTCACTTCTTATCAGAAAGATGTCTATGTGTTCAAGGAGCTAACAACTTTGTGTTGTTTAGATCTTAATACAGATAATAATACGCTAGGGTGCTTCGGCACTCTAGCTTTTTACAGATATTTAAAAATAAGAAATTATGGGATATGTTAAAATAAAAAAAGCTAGTGGTTTTGATTTAGTGTGTGCTGAAAATGTTAAATCAGTTAAGTTGATAGCCGAAGAAGATGCTGCTCACGTCGAGGTGAAATATATAGGAGATGCTACTGCATTAACAATTGTTGGTAGCACATCTATGGTTCAAGAAGATGTTGATAAAATTATAGCTGCTATTAATAAAGTAAATGGTATTAATGGACCTGGTATTTTCCCAGAAGACTTGAGCCAATTAGCTACATCAGTAGGTTAATAAAAACTACTTAAGATCCCACTTCGGTGGGGTCTTATTTTTTAATTATATTATATTATA
>Ga0209645_1001311_pt1 | contig 12478 bp, 13 predicted proteins | sample ETNvirenome_6_30_FD_184070 | JGI IMG/M metagenome (GOLD analysis project Ga0209645, IMG submission 184070) | Marine viral communities from the Pacific Ocean - ETNP_6_30 (SPAdes) (version 2) | ecosystem: Environmental > Aquatic > Marine > Oceanic | place: Pacific Ocean | collected 2013-06-19
AATATGAAGATTCATTTAGTCCAACCATGACAGCACAAGCAGGTGTGTTTGAACAATTACCTGCAGGCATGGACTTTAAGGCATTTGACCCACAGCATCCAACATCAGCTTTTGATGCATTTACTAAATCAGTTTTAAGAAGCATAGCATCTGGACTTAACATTTCTTATCATTCTTTATCTAATGATTTAACCTCTGTGAACTACAGCTCTATTAGGCAAGGTGCTTTAGAGGACAGAAGCATGTTCCAGATATATCAACAATTTGTCATTGAACATTTTATTGAACCAGTCTTTAAGTCTTGGTTAGAAATGGCAGTGTCAACTAATTACATTAAATTGCCAGTATCTAAGGTGGATAAATTTGCAGGTTCAGTGACTTTCATACCTAGAAGTTTTGCTTGGATAGACCCACTTAAAGAAATGCAATCTAATGTAATTGGTTTACAAAATGGAACTGTCACTTATTCAGATATCTGTGCATCTTATGGTAGAGATACAGAAGAACTTTTTGAACAACATCAAAAGGAGATAGAGTTAGCAAAACAATATGGTATTGAATTAGCCTATCAACCTTTTGGAACTAAATTACCAGTAGAAGCTGTTATTACTGGTGGAGCAGAAGAAGAAGATGAGCTTTAAACCAACAGCAGGCATGAAGGAAGAAGCTCAAAGAGGTCTTGATTGGCGAGAAGAGCATGGTAGAGGTGGTACAAGAGTTGGTGCTGTAAGAGCAAGACAGATTGTAGCAGGAGAAAATCTATCAGAAGAAACAGTCAAAAGAATGTACAGCTTCTTCTCAAGACATGAAGTAGATAAACAAGCTGAAGGATTTAGTCAGGGTGAAGATGGATACCCCTCTAATGGCAGAATTGCATGGGCATTGTGGGGTGGAGATGCAGGCTATAGTTGGTCAAGACAAATAGTGGAACGACTAAAAAAAGAAGATGCGAGAGCTGTATCAGGTAAAGCCCTAGAAATGATCAAGAACAAAGTTGAAGAACACAATGAAAAAGTTGGTGATGTTGCTTCTAAAAGAACGACAGTAGGAACATTATCAAAAGTGTATGAACGTGGAATAGGTGCATATAAAACTAATCCTGCATCTGTTAGACCTAATGTCACTTCACCAGAGCAATGGGCAGCATCTAGAATTAATAGCTTTCTTTATGCTTTGCGAAATGGTAGATTTAGAAGTGGGAAGCATGATACTGATTTGCTTCCAGAAGGACATCCACAGTCAACGAAAAACAAGGAGAAAAGCATGGATAAAGTTGATGAAAGACATATCCTAAACATTGATGAAAAAGATGATTCTGTAGTTATAGAATTTTCAAAACATCATGAGGATGAAATTGAAGAATCTGAACCAGTTGAGATGACTGATGCAGAAAATGGTTATAAGGAAGATGACGAAGAAAGGAAAGTTGTTGACCTAATGAGATACAGAACTCTTGATCTATCAAGAGCTGACTATATTGATGAAGAAAACAGAAGAGTCAGAGTGGGTGTATCTTCAGAAGAACCAGTTAACAGAAGTTTTGGCAAAGAGGTGTTAGGACATAAAGAAGATGAAGTAGATATGGAATTTATGTCATCTGGAACTGCACCTTTTTTACTTGACCACGATATGACCAAACAAATTGGTGTAATCGAAGAGTTTAAACTTGATGAGACTGCTAAGAGGACAATTGCAGTTGTTAGATTTGGTAAATCTGCACTTGCTCGTGAAGTTTTTGAAGATGTAGTTGATGGTATAAGAATGAATATATCAGTAGGCTACAAAATAAATAAGATGGAACGTGTCAAAGACGACAACGATGAAGATTACTACAGAGCCAGTTGGACACCTTTAGAGGTAAGTTCAGTTGCTGTTCCTGCAGATCAATCTAAAGCTGTTGGAGTTGGTCGTTCTGAAACTAACTTAATTCACAAACAGGTGAGAAATATGGAAAACGAAAAACAAGAAATTAATCTTGAAGAAGTTAAATCCAAAACTGTTGAAGAAGCAAAAGCAGAATTTAAAAGAAACTCTAAAGAGATTCTTGATTTAGCTGTCAGACACAACAAAAGAGATTTAGCTGATAAAGCCATATCAGAAGGTATATCTGTGGAAGAGTTTAGAGGTGTCCTCTTAGAGAACATTGCTAACGATAAACCATTAGAAACACCATCAGATATTGGTATGACTAAGCAAGAAGTCAAAAGATTTAGCGTTGTAAAAGCAATTCGTGCTTTAGCTAATCCTGCTGACAGAAAAGCACAAGAAGATGCAGCTTTTGAACTAGAATGTTCAGAAGAAGCAGCTAGAGCAAATGGAACAACTGCACAAGGCATCATGCTTCCCGCAGACGTTCTTGCAACATGGGGTCAAAGAGATTTGAACTCATCAGATGACTCAACTTTAATTCCACAGGATTTTAAAGGTGGGGATTTTATAGACGTACTTAGAAATTCATCTTCAGTTATGGCTGCAGGTGCAACAATGCTAAGAGGACTGCAAGGTTCTGTTGTCATTCCTAAGAAAACTGCAGCTTCAAGCGCAGGTTGGATTGCTACAGAAGGCGCAGCTTCTTCAGAATCAGAGTTCACATCAGGCAGCGTAACTATGTCACCAAAAGTAATTGGTGCGCATACAGATGCTACTAGATTACTTCTACAACAAAGCTCATTAGATATTGAAAATCTAATCAGAGATGACCTAACACAATCAATTGCATCAGCTATTGATTTAGGTGCATTAGCAGGCTCTGGTTCAAGTGGACAACCAACAGGTATCAAAAATACTTCTGGTGTAAACACTACAACCTTTGCAGCAGCAAATCCTACCTATGCTGAAATCATTGGTATGGAATCTGCAGTTGCAGCAGACAATGCATTAATAGGCAACCTTTCATACATCTGTAAACCTGCAGACTATGGCACACTAAAAACTGTTTCTAAAGATTCAGGCAGTGGTCAGTTTGTAGTTGAGCCAGATGGAAGAATGAATGGCTATGGTGTTGTTAGATCAAATCAAGTTACTTCAGGTGATTTCTATTTTGGTAACTTCTCTGATCTATTAATTGGTATGTATGGTTCACTAGATATCACAGTTGACCCTTACAGCTTGTCTAATACAGGTAGTATTAGAATTGTTGCTCTACAAACTGTAGATGTAGCAGTAAGACATGCTGTTAGCTTCTGTGTTTCTAATGATGGCTAATTAATAAATGCTAACTTGGAATGGGGGGAGTAATCCCCCCAACTTAAATATGAAAAATTTTTTAATACTTAGAGATACAGTTGCAAAAGGGCAACGTGTCAAAGCAGGTGACATAGTAGAATTACCAGAAGATATTGGTTATGAGCTATGTGCCTATGGAAAAGCTGAACCACATGCAGGTAAAGCTAAACCTAAAAAAGCAGATAGAAGTGTTGGCTTAGAGAAGTCAGAGGAAGCTCCAAAGAAAAGAGCTAAAAAATAATGCCTTTAGAGAGTGCTGCAGATTTTTCTTCATATCTGGATGCAACAACAGGTCATGCAGTCACTGCAACATTCTTTGAAACAGGTGTTTTATTTGATGGCTTTCCACTGATTGATAGTCTGGGATTTATTGATGATGGACTTTCAACGCTAATAAACATTATTATTGATGATGGTTATTTTGATATAGGTGGTCAGTCTGTAGATGTGGCAGGTTTTGAACCAAGAGCTATATTAAAAATATCAGATGCACCTAATGTTTCACACAATGATAAGTTGGTTGTAAATGCAATAACAACAGATCAAGGCAATACACTTAAAGCTCAAACTGAATACAGGGTAAGATCAGTTGAGCCAGACAATACAGGTCTAGTTTCTCTAGTCTTAGAGGAGCAATAATGTCTCAGTTTAGATTAGAAACAGAAGCAGATATGGCAGCATATCTTGATGTTGATTTTGGTCATGCTGTGTCAGCAACTTACACAAAAGATTCTGTAGATACTACAGTCAATCTTATTCTAAATAATGAATATTTTGAACAAGATAATGGTATTGGTGTAGAAGCACTAAAACCAGTTGCATATCTAAGAACTGTAGATGCACCAAATGCTAGTTTTGGTGACACATTAGCAGTCAGTGCAATAAAAGATGTAAATGGTAATACACTGAAAGCTGCTCAAAATTACACCATAGTTAATGTGCAAGCAGATAGAACAGGTTTCTCTGCTTTTGAATTAGAGGAAGTCTAATGGCACATGTAAGACAACAAATAAGAGAATATTTTGGTACAACACTTACTGGTCTTACAACTACAGGAAGCAGAGTGCATGAATCCAGAGTCTATCCTTTAGAATCTTTGCCTGCTTTAGTTATTTACACAAAATCCGAAACTTCAGAACCAGTAGTTATAGGTTCTGCTAGAGAATTACTAAGAGAACTAGAAGTAGTTGTTGAAGGCTATGCAAAAGCAACTACCAATTTTGACGATACAATTGATACAATATGCAAGGAAGTAGAAGAAGCAATTGCAGCAGACCCTACATTAAATAGTGTAGCTAAAGATGCATTTATATCTTCTACTGAAATTGATTTTAATAGTGAAGGAGAAAAACCTTTAGGTTTTGTGACTATGACCTTCACAGTTCAATATCACACACATGAAAATGATGTTGAAACAGCAATATAGGAGTTAAACATGAAAATGATTAGTCCAGATGGTAAAGTTTCTATAGATGCTCATCCTTCTAAGGTTGAGTCTTTATTGAATATGGGTTGGAAGGAAGAAGCAGTCCAGTCTAAAGACAAAGTTAAATCTTCTTCTAAAAAGTCTAAAGACGAGGTAGAAAATGGCAACACATAAAGGTAGTGAGGGAGTTGTAAAGGTTGGAACTAACACTGTTGCAGAAGTTAGATCATACTCAATTGATGAATCAGCAGATGTGCTTGAAGATACAAGCATGGGTGATTCAGCAAAAACCTACTTAGCATCTTTAACTTCTTTTTCTGGAAGTTTAGATGTTTTTTGGGATGAAACTGATACTTCTGGTCAGGGTGCTTTAACTGTTGGCTCATCTGTGACTTTAAATGTATATCCAGAAGGTGCTGATAGTGGCGATACCTATTATTCTGGTACAGCACTTGTTACTGGTGTTTCAAGGTCTGGTTCATTTGATGGCATGGTAGAAGCAAGCATTACAGTACAAGGTTCTGGTGCATTAACACAATCAACAGTCTAAGATGAAGGCTATTGAAAACGCTAAGAAGCATTTTGCAGAGCAAGATGTAAAAGTAATAAAAGTGCCAGAATGGGGTACAGAAGATGAACCTTTAACAATATACAGCAAGCCATTAACGTTAGCTGAAACTTCTAAGCTCTATAAAATGAGCAGAGAAGATGATCTAACAATGATGGCTTATGTATTAATCTATAAGGCACTTGATTCTAATGGTGATAAGTTATTTACACTGGAAGATAAACAAGCTCTATTAAATAACGTTGATAGAGAAGTTTTGGTTGATGTAGCTCAAAAAATTATGGGTCAAGAACCTATTGAGGATGTCAAAAAAAACTAATAAAGGATGCTAATTTATATACACAATATCAGCTTGCAGAAAAATTAAATAAAACATTGCAAGAACTACAACAAATTAGTGTCCAAGAATATCAAGGGTGGATTGCTTATTTTGAAATAATGGCAGAAAAGGAAGATGGCAAATAAAAAAGTCAAATTTGAACTAACAGCAGTAGATAAAACAAAAGCAGCTTTTGATAAAGTGACAAAAGGTCTTACTACTGTTGGTGGTGCTGCTGCTAAAGCAGCAAAAGGTGTAGCAGGTGTAGGTTTAGCTGCAGGTGCTACAGCAGGTGCATTAGCTCTGTTAGTTGATAAGTCATTTCAAGCTGTAGATGCAATAGGTAAAACAGCTACCCAGTCTGGTATAGCTACTGACACACTACAAGCATTTCATTTAGCTGCTAGAGAATCAGGTACAACCATTGAAGGTGCTAATGCAGCACTTATCAAGTTTGCTAGAAGTGTAGGTGATGCTCAAAGAGGTCTAAAAACTCAAGCAGACATATTCAAAGATTTAGATGTAAATATACACAATGCAGATGGCTCAATGAGGTCATTTGATGAAATCTTATTTGATACTGCAGTAGGCATTACAAGTCTTGGCGATCAAACAGCTAGAGCAACAGCACTAGCAAATCTATTTGGCAGGCAGGGTATATTTTTAACTGGTGCTATAACCAACTTATCAGAAGTTGGTATGAAAAACTTTATTCAAAGAGCAAAAGATTTAGGGATTGTTCTTTCTGAAAGAGTCATAAGAAGAACAGAAGCATTTAATGATGCTGTTGGTGTTGTAAAAATGCAACTAGGCTCTTTCATAAACAACATAACCACTTCATTTTTGCCAGTGTTCGAAAGTCTGCAGACAGTAATTGCAGAAGCAATACAGGAAATGATTGATTCTGCAGGTGGCATGGATAAGTTAGGCATGAATATTGCTAACTCAATTATTGATGCAAGTGCTAGTGTGATTGAATCTGTAGGACAGATGCAGTTTGCTATTGCAGATTTTGTTATTAATTTAGAGCAAACATTCCCCAGAGCTTCTATAAGTTTTGGAAAATTTGTTGTTGATTTTTTAGATAAATCAGTTTTGCTTGGTGGTGCTGCAACTGATGTTGCAGGTATTTTATTAGACCTTAAACAAGCAGAAATAGATTTAGCTAAAGCAGAACGCAATGTAGCTAGTAGAGAATTTTTAAATAGAACAAAAAAAGCTGCAGATAATTTGCGTGGCATGAAAATGACTGCAGAAGATTTACTAGATACAAATAACAAACTAACTAAATCTAATAAAGAGAATACTGAATCTTTAACAGATCAATTAAATCCATTGCAAAGATTAATTTCTGAATATACTCATCTACAAGAACAATTAGAAAAAGGCATAGTAGCATCAATGAAAAAATTTGAAGATGCTATTGTTGAGGGTGTTAAAAATGGAAAATTAGCATTTAAGGATTTTGCTGATTTTGTCATTGAGGAAATGTTAAGAATTGCAATCAGAAGAGCTATCATTGCACCTATAGCATCTGCATTAGATGCATTTATGATGGCAGCTTTTTCAGGTACAACTGGTGGTGGTGGTGGTGGAACTTCTGGTAATTATCCTGCAGGAGTGTCTTTTGATGGTGGTGGTTATACTGGTATGGGAGCAAGGTCAGGTGGTTTAGATGGTAAAGGTGGCTTTCCTGCATTATTGCATCCTAATGAAACTGTCATTGACCACAATAAAAATCAAGCAATGGGAACTACAGTTAACTTCAATATAAATACTGTTGATGCTTCTGGTTTTGATGATTTATTAGTAGAGAGAAAAAATTTATTAGTAGGTTTAGTGTCACAGGCTATGAACCAAAAGGGTAATGCAGGATTAATATAATGAGTTTTCCAACAACAATAAAACCATCATCAATATCTGTAGCATCTAATAGACCTAATACTATTTTCTACACACTATCTGGTAAAAGAAGTATTAATCAATTTGCATCACAATATTTTACTTTGACTGTAAATATGCCATTAATGACTAATGCATCATTTCAAGAATACAAAGCATTTTTAATATCAAAAAAAGGTGGCTTTAGCACTTTTACTTTTGAATACCCAGTGGATAATGAAGGAGCAGATAAAAGCAATACATCTGTTGCTGCTAGATCAGCACATTCTATAGGTGATACAACCATTGATTGTGATGGTTTTTCTGCATCTACAACTGATGCATTAAAAGCAGGTGACTTCATTAAATTTAACAGTCATAACAAAGTTTATACTGTGGTTAGTGATGTTGATTCTAATAGTGGTGGAGAAGGCACAATAACTATTGAGCCACCACTACAAGCTGCAGTTGCAGATAATGAAGCAGTAGATGTTAATAAGCCAGTATTTACTGTAGCTTTAAATCAAGATGATGTTCTTTATACAACAAGCGCATCAAATCTATACACATTAAGTTTTGAAATTCGTGAGGTAATCTAATGAGCAGAGATTTAGCTGCAGGCATTGTTTCACAGCTAAATAATGAAGGCATTAGACTTGCTTATTTAGTTAAATTAGAAACTTCAACAACAATCCTTTTAACTGACCACAGCAAAAATATAACTTATGATTCTGATGCTTATGTTGCAGATGGCTCTTTATATTTAACTGACGAGATAGATGAACATAGTGATTTACAATATTCAAATATAAATATTGAATTAGTAAATCCAACTTCTACTAATAAAAATATTTTCTTAACTGCAGGATATGTTAATAAAGCAGCTAGTGTGCATTGTGCTTTTCTTGATGCAGATGAAACGATCATTGCTGCTTTTGAATATTTTGTAGGCACAATATCTTCTGCAACAGTAGCTGATACTCCAAGAGGTCTTGTTGTAGAAATAGAATTAGCAAGTCACTTTAGAAACTGGGAAATTCAAAGAGGTAGAAAATACACAGATGAATCACAGCAAAGTATTTTTGATGGTGATAAAGGTATGCAATTTGCTCATTTGGCTAAAAATGATCTTAGTTGGAGAGCCTAATGGTTGACCCTATTACAGCTCTTAAAATTATATTTTATGTAGCAACTGGTGTTGCAAGTTATAAATCCTATAAAAAAGCTAAGAAACTAGAAAAACAAGCTAATCAATTATTAATACAAAAATATGGAACTGGTGGTGGTATTCCAGTTGCTTATGGCACAAGAAGAATAGCAGGTACTGTTTTGTATGCAAACACAGTTAACAATAGAGAACTTTTTGTAGTTTATGCATTGTGTGTTGGTGAGATACAAAACATTTCAAACATTAAAATAGGTGGCAGACCAGTTAGTGACAGAAGTGTGTTTGACCATCACCTGCAAAGAAACTCAAATTATTATGGTTCGACTACTCAAGAAATAAACAATATTTTAGCTAACCAAGACCCACCATCAAAACCTAGAATGGTTTTTAATTGCCACATGGGAGAAGATGATCAAGCAGCAGACCCTATGCTTGTTGGTTGCTTAACAGAGTGGACTTCAGCACATAGATTAAAAGGTATTGCTTACATTGCTGCTAACTTTGATTATGATTCTGGTGGTGGTATGTTCAGAGGTTTGCCAGAAATAACTTGTGATATACAAGGCAAAAAATTATATGACCCTAGATTAGATTCCACAGTTACTAATGGTTCTGGTAGTCACAGGATTGCAGATAAAAGCACTTATGCATTTACAAACAATTCACCTTTAGTTTTATTAGATTATCTAACTAATACTGAATATGGAAAAGGCATAGCCACGTCATCTATTGATATGCAATCTTTTATGGATGCAGCAGATAAAAATACAACACAGCAAACAATTACACATTCAGCTACAGTTGTTAGGCTTAGTGATGATGACACTTTAAGATTTGAAAATACTTCTGCAAATGCAGATGTTTTTAATGCAATAAAAATAGGTAATCAAGTGACTGTTGCTGTTAGTGGCACTACCTATGCTTCAGGCACTGTTATTGGAAAGTCTTATAATCAGAGGTTAGATTCTTTTGAAAAAACATATGGTGAAAGCAATGCAAGTTATTCAGAGCCTAGATTAACTATAAATATGATACAGCTTAGTGAGGGTGCTGTGACTACAACAATAGGCTTTACTGAAACACCAGTCACTATATCAGTCACAGAAACACAGGACAGATTCCCTTTTAATGGTGTTATAGATACTGAAGAAACTTTATTTGATAACACTAAAAAAATACTTTCCAACATGCGAGGTATATTTACTTATACAGATGGTAAATATTCTTTAAAAATAGAAGATGCAGAAGCAGTAACTTTAGCAATTGATGATGATGATATTTTGGATAGTGGCATAAAAGTATCAATAGAAAATAAGGAAGAAAAATATAATATTGTTGAAGTAGAATTTGCTAATGCTCAAAAGGATTATGAGTTAGATACCATAATTTATAAACATACTTCTGAAACAGCAGGTCAAGACTATAAGTATGATGATAATGGTGAAGAGCTAAAATTAGTTATTGAGATGCCTTTTGTCACTAATGCAAATCTTGCATATCAAAATGCAAAAGCATCTCTTTTAAGATCAAGAAATAATAAAAGCATATCTTTTACAGGAACACATAAATTACTTAATGTAAAAGTTGGTGAATTAATATCAGTCACAAATTCAGAATTAGGTTTAAGTGCTGAACAATATAGAGTGACTAAATTAAGCATAAATCACAATTTAACTGTTAATGTTAATGCTGTGATTTATCAATCAGATATCTATGGATATGTAACACCACCAACAGAAAACATAACAATTCCAGATGATTTAATTGATTCATTTAAAGCTGATGCACCAACATCTTTAAATTTTGTTGCAAAAAATACTTCAACAGGAGTGCAACCTTATTTAACTTGGACTGATTCAACTGAATATCCATCTTATGAATTTAGAGTTGTTATTAAAGATTCAGGTGGTAATGTTAAATATGATGGCAGAACTAAAAATACCTTTTTTAATCTTACAGGCATAGAAGTAGCAAATGGATATGTTGCTGAAGTCAGCTCTTTGAATACAAATTATGTAGAATCTGATGCAACAACATATACATTTAATAATTCTGTACCACCAGTGCAAACAGGTGATCTTGGAGATGATGCAGTTACAAATGCAAAAATTGCAGTTAATGCAATACAAGGTGACGTAATTGCTGCAGGTGCTATTACTGAATCTAAAATTGGTTCAGATGCAGTGACAACAGCTAAACTTGCTAATGATGCAGTTACTGCAGATATTATTGCTACTAATGCTGTCACTACTACAGAAATAGCAGACAGCTCTATATCAACACCAAAAATTATTAGTGGTGCTGTAACAGCAGGAACAATAGCAACAGGTGCTGTCACTGCAGACAAAGTTTTAGCTAATGCCATTACAGCAGGCAAGATAGCGACTGGTGCTGTCACTACTGACAAACTAGATGCTAATGCAGTCACAGCAGCAAAAATAGCTGCTAATACAATCACTGCATCACAAATAGCAGCAGGCACAGTCACAGCTACAGAGATAGCTTCTAATACAATTACAGGCTCACAAATAAATACTGATTTATTAAATGTGAAACATTTTGATAATGTCAGCACAGACATAAAAAGTCATTTAGCAACAGAAACTTTTGTGCCTTTGCTTAGATATGGAGAAGCAATAAGAGGTGCAGGCGGTACTACAACTTATACAGGTTCTAATGCATCTTTTGTGCCAGTAACAATAACTCAAGTCAGAAACAATGCCACATATACAGCAGTATTATCTGCTGTGTTAGGAGATGTTAATGGTGGCAGAGTTCAATATTCACTAAATAATTCTACTTGGGTTGATGCATCTGGTGGTGAAAGCAATATTTACTGGAACGCAGGCACTTATAGAGGTTATGTTTATATGTATCAAGGTCAAATCACTACATTAAGCAGCACACAATCAACTGTTTATTGGAGAGTTTATTTTTCTGGTGGATACAATCACACACACATGCAATTGCATGTAACTATGGACAATACAACATAATGAAGGATTTTACAGTTTATAAAACAGCTACAGGCATCATTGAACACGTCACAAGCTCGGATTGTGAGTTAAGCGATATTCCTATTGAAGATGATGAAACTATTGTTGAGGGCAATTATTCACCATCAAAATTTAAGTTTGTTAATGGTGTAGCAACCGAAATTACATTAGAATAGGGAAGAGGTTATAAATGGCAACACACGATTACAATATAGCTAACCAAACAGGAGCTAACTTTAGAACTGACCTTAATAATGCCCTGTCTGCAATACTATCAAACAACTCATCTGCATCAGAGCCAACAACAACTACTGCATACATGTTATGGGTTGACACAAGTAACAGTCTTTTAAAATTAAGAAACTCAGCAGATGATGGATGGATAACATTACCTTTATCTATATCAGCAGATAATACTGTTGATATAAATGGTGGTACTGTTAATGGTATAACCTCATTATCATTTAGCTCAGGCTCAACAGTCACAAGCATATTAGATGAAGATAGTTTGTCATCTGACTCAGATAGTGCTTTAGCTACACAGCAATCAATTAAGGCTTATGTAGATGCACAAGTCACAGCACAAGACTTAGACTTTCAAGCAGATTCAGGTGGTGCATTAAATATTGATCTGGATTCAGAAACATTAACTTTCACAGGTGGCACAGGTATAGATACATCTGGTTCTGGTAATGAAGTTACTTTTGCTATAGATAGCACAGTGGCTACTAAGACCTATGTACAACAGCAAATTACAGCAGAAGATTTAGATTTCCAAGCTGATAGCGGTGGTGTTCTAAATATAGATTTAGACTCAGAAACATTTACTCTATCTGGTGGTACAGGTATAGATACAACAGGTGCTGAGAATACAGTTACTTTTGCTATTGATCCT
>Ga0209645_1001312_pt1 | contig 12475 bp, 9 predicted proteins | sample ETNvirenome_6_30_FD_184070 | JGI IMG/M metagenome (GOLD analysis project Ga0209645, IMG submission 184070) | Marine viral communities from the Pacific Ocean - ETNP_6_30 (SPAdes) (version 2) | ecosystem: Environmental > Aquatic > Marine > Oceanic | place: Pacific Ocean | collected 2013-06-19
TAAGCTCCACCAACTGAACCAGTAATCCAGTTTTTGTATCTTCTATCTTCAGTTTCAGAAGCTCTATATCTTACGTGTAAGAAAGGACGTCTGATGTTAGATCCTAACATTTGATCGTAAACTGTAGAAGTTCCAGCAGGAACTAAAACACCATCAATTGCTTTAGATAAACCTCTAGTAGAAGCATCATTAAGATATTTCCAATCAGTTTTATAAAAGTCATAAGAACCTCTTCTAAAACCAGAGAATCCAAAGTTAAGCGCCATTTCTTCTTCATTGTCAAAAAGACCGTAAGAAGCTGAAGCAGTAGAAGCATAACCTCCACCAGCCATAGCCGCGATCATATCATCAAAATCTAAAGCAGTTTGTCTTTGTAAGAAAAGCATGTTTTCTTCAATAGCACCTTGCTTATCTAAGTTTTTAAGGATTTCATCAAAATCACCCATTGCACCAGAACCTGGAGCAGCAGCACCTGCAAAACCTTGATATACATTACCTCTTGCTTCGATAGCAGCAAAAAGACCTTGTGTACCTTTTAAATTCGCTGTCCATGTAGCGGGAGAAAAAGCATGACCTGCTAATTCACCTTCAACTAACGCCATTTCCATGTAATCTTCAAATCTTAGTCTAGTTTCAGACTCAGCTTTTAAATACCATAAGTATCCTGATGTGCCATCTTCAGTAGCAACTTCAACCCAACCAATTTGAGAAGCATCAGAACCATTTACTTGATACTTATCTCTAATTATAATTGGAGAATTAGAATACTCTTGAAAACCTGGAGTTATAGAAATAGTAGAAGCATCATCAGATCCTTTTTCCCATTCTGAACCATATACAAATACACTCAAGTCACCAGCAACATTCAACGCTTGAATAGCAGCACTGAAAGTAGCAGCATCATAAGGAGTAGCTGTAATTGTAGTAGCTCCAATTGCTGTTACGATAGCTTTTTGTGTAATCAATCCAGTTGCATTATCAGAAACCAAAATTGTTTGGTTAACTTTAACTACGTGATTAGTAGCTGGAGCTGTTAGTGAAACTGTTAACTGATTAGCTGCATTACAACGTACCACATTATATGCTACGTGTAATCTATTTTGTTCAGACCAAATAACTTGATCAGATGTCATTGGCATTTCAGCACCAACCATTCTTAAGAAACCTGATAACGTCCTGTTACCATATCTCTCTACCTCTTGCTCATAAAGCTCAGGTAAATATTGTTGAGCCCAATCAGACGTACCGTCTGCAAAATTCAGATAGTTATCTGAAAGTGTCATTCGTCTTTGACTAGGCACCAACGATGCGGGAAAACTCCCACCTGTTACAAAACTCATAATTTTTAATTTTTAGTTTAAGTTGTTTTTCGTTTTTTAATTTTTAACTTAGAACTATCTACACCATTAATTGCTTTTACTTTTAACCCATTAATAAATATATCTCCTGAAGGCGCAGAGCGAGCTTCATTACTTATATTTTTAGATTTAGCCATTATATCTTTAGTTGCATCGGCTTTACCTTGCTCGTAAAAATGATTAGCTATGTTATCAGCATTAGCAGCAGTGTAAAGGGCTTTGTGATACCCTTGTAAATCATTAACAGATCCATCCTTGTTTAAGAACTTCTTAACAAAATTAGATAATGCAGACTGATTTTCCATTACACCATTTACATCATTTACGTTATACCTAAATTTCTTTTCTCCTAAACTATATTCAAAACCTTTGAAATCTTTAGAAAAATAATTTTTGGTATTTTGTTTAAATTGATTATGGCGTTTTTGTATTTCACCCTGTTCTTTGTTATATCTATTGAAAAAGTCCATAGCTTTTTGTTGGTCTTGAGTAACGCCCGGTCTCAACTTGATCTCGTCGTAATACTTCTTTTTCGTTTCCTCTAAAAAGTTTCTGGCTTTAGCAATTTCTTCTTTATAAGCGAGTTTTTTTCTCTTTATATCTCGCTCTTCATCCATATCTTCATCATAAGAAAATTTATCTTCCATAAGGAATTTAACTTCTTCTGGTTCAAGATGTGGTCTAGTCTTTTTATAATATTCATTTAGTAATGCGTCTTCACTAACATTGGAATAATCAGCGTTTAATCTAACATAATCTTCTATATTACCACCAGTTTCGTTCATAAAATCTACTAGTTTTTCTATGTTTTCTGGTAATTCTATATTAGGATTTTCAGCGATTTGTTCTTGTAATTCCTCAACAGTTTCTTCTTGTGCGTTAATTTCAGTAATCTCTTCTATTACTGGGTTTTCCTGTTTGACTTCAGGTTCTTGTACTTCTTCTTTTGTATCGGACTCCCGTACTTCTGAAACCACTCCTTTGCTACTTGTCTCGTCTTTGGGTTCTTCGACAGGAACATTGCTTGCATTTGTTGTTGATTCTTGAACGGCATTATCTTCAGTTTTAGTTTCTTCTTTTTTAGATAAATCTACTTTTACAGGTTCATCTTTTTTAGTTAGTTTTTTAGGTTTCTTTTTAATTTTAAATTCACCTTGTTCTAACTCTCCTGTAGGAGTTTCTTTTATTTCTTCTGACATAATATAATATAATAGTTAATAATTGTTTATTCTTGAACTACATCTACTTGCTCTTGCATTACCATTCCTGGTGGTGGTGCCATTGGTTGTTCTGCACCACCTACATTTTCAGTAGATTTAGATTCAAAATCTGTTGGTAATAAACCATTTTTTCTTTGGTCTATCATTTTGCTTTGTTGAGTACCTGTAATTCGTACTCTTTCGTCTTTACGATTTTCTATTTCTTTTTCTTTTTCTCTTTGAGTTGCTATTTCCATTTGCTTTAATTGCATATCATACTTGAATCTTTCAGCCATTAATTCTTTTTCTAACTGATTATTTGTTTGCATGCGTTGTATTTCAAACTGGGACTTAGCTTGTTCAAATTGAATATTAGTTTCATTTAAAGCTTGATTTTTCTGAACTTCTGCCATAGCAGCTTTTTCAGCTGATTCAGCATTTGCTTGCGCTTGTGCTTGAATCATAGCTTCTTGATGAGCTTCTTCTGCTTTTTGTTTTTCTTTACGTCTTTTCTTTAATAATTCGTTTGCTAATTTTAAATTATTAATATTTCTAATATCAATAGCGTCTTCTAAATCTATACCTCCTTGTTGTAAAGCCATTTGAATGTTTTGTTCTAACATAGCTTTTTCTTCTTCGTCTGGTTCTAAATCTATAAATATACCAAAATCGTGTAGATTTAATTTTGATAACTCATCTAACGTGTGTATATTGTAATTAGATATACTATTTTGTAACACCATTCTTGTAAGCGGAAACATTAAAGCATCAGCAGCTCTAAATGATATATTTTCACAGGTTTTTAAAGTTAAAAATAAACTTGCTTGTAATATATGACGTGTAGCTGTATTAGAGTTTGCAGCTGCTAATTTTTGCAAACCAACAAGTGAATCAGGATCTGGACTACTTGCATCTCTAGCTTCATTAAGTCCGGTTACATCTCTTATCATTTGTAAATAATACTGATAAGTTTGTATTAATGATTGTATTTTCGCTTGTGATGCGCTAGTTTGTAATTCTTGAATAGGAACTTTACCCATATTAGGATCACCATCTTGCGTCATTGATCTACCTACAATACTACCAGTTTGAAAATACATATTCAAAGCTTCCGCGGGGTTGTAATTTGTACCATTACCAAGATCAACTTCTGCTAATCCATCCATATCTACAAAAACACCATCAGGAACCATACGTGATAGTACTTGTTGTAGCTTTAAATGAGTCATTTGGATCATATCCGCAAAACCAGTTACTCTACTAACTAACGACTCTATTCTACCTCTATACATTCTAGGAGCTACTAAATTATAACTCATATTTACTTTAACACTATCAGCTTCTGGACGAGTCATATTCTTAGCCATTTCCCATTTAAGCATATCTTCAAATCCTAAAATTTTAGCACCAGAATATAATACTTCTATTGATCTAAAAGCTTTTTTATAGTTATCTCCTTCGGGAGCGTTTAAGAAAGTATCTTGTTTTTCAATAACTTTTTCTAAACCTACATTAGTTTCTTTAATTTTAAAAACTTGATTAGTGTAACTTTTCCATTCAAAATATAATACTTGTACAGTATTATCATCATATCTACCATTCCATCCTCTACTATATTCTTGACTGCCTTCGTATTTTTGTATTCTAGCTAATTGTTCTTCAGTTAAATTAGGAAATTCTTTTTTAAGTTCAGGTAAGCTAATACTTTTTACTTCACCTACATAATATAAATCTTCAAAATTAGGATCTTCTGTATACGACCATACCATATTAGCAGGATCACAATAGTCTATTTTAATCCCTTCTGATCTATTAAATGTTGTTTTAACAGCAGCAATACCTAAAACACATAAATCATAATTTAATCTTTTTCTAACTAAGTGGTACTTATTTTGATCTAACACTTGATTAATTAACTCTTCTTCAGCAATTTCAATAGATTGTTTATAGTTTAATTGCATATGAGTTCCTAGTTCATCTATAGATTTAGGAGCATCTTTAGTGTCTTTACTTTTTCTTATATCAATCCCAAAAGATTCTTGAACAGCTTCATTATATCTAGCAGTTTCTATATCATCAATAATGTTTTGAGCATATTGAGTACGTTTACGCATAGATTCAGGATCTTGAGCAAATGTTTTTACTTCATAACTTCTTTGAGATATACCATTTACAACAATATCTACAAACTTAGGTATAATAGGTACAGGTTTCCAATCAAGATTTAAATATGATAAATCACCATTTATAGATAATTCATCTTTATACTTTTGTATAGACTGTTCTCCTCTAGCGTATAATCTTCTATTATGAAATTGATTGTAATTAGTTTGAAAACGATAACCACCGCCTCTGTAATTTCTAAACCACTCACCTTCTATCGCTCTACCGACGGCTAATCCATATTCCCATGTAGCTTTTTCCGCTTCAGGTACTACCTGATCTGGAAAAGTACTATTCATGTTAGTGTAAATTTGCATTTATTTTATAATTTTTGATATTGATCCTTGATTGTCGTATTTTTTAAAATCTAATTTAACAGGTTTTTTAAACGTATAAGGTACAGGTCTATATTTATTTTTATTACATGCCATTATAGCAAGTCCTGAACTAATAGTAGCATCATACTTAGTTCTTTGGTTTATGTTAAATTTTGCCCAATCTTCTAATGTTCTTTGAAAATACATATCACCATAACCAGTTTCTAATAAACCTACATAATCTTCTATGTAAGATTCAATAGCGGCTGCATGTGCTTGTTTTATATCTTCACTAGAGTTTGGTATTCCTCCAATTTCTTTTTCAGCTACAGATAGTTTATATGTTAACTTATCTGGTCTATTCATTGAAAATCCTCTATAACCTCTACGCTTTAAATAATATAATAATCTTGGTTTATTATTTTCTGCTAGTATCGGCATACCATAAAAAACCAAAGCCATAAGAACATCTTCAAAGAATATTTCAGCTGTTTGTGGTCTTGCTACGTATTCTAAAAAGAAATGATTTGGTTTTACATTTTCCATAGAAAATTTAGTTAATCCATGAAGCGCACCATTTGAACCTTTACCATCTACAGTTCCACTAATATCATAACTATCACAACCAAAAGCTCCTATGTGTTCATTACCAGGATATTTAATACCATTTTTAATTACTACATTATTTTGCATATGATTGTCTGGCACCCAACTTATTTTAAATCTTCCCTTAGGATTTGGATAAAAAATTACTTTAGTATCTTTAACACCGTTTTTCCATTGAAAGTTCCCAGTGGTAACGTTAGCAACATTGTTTATTTCCTCATTATAATCTATTTGTTCGTAGATTTTAACTAAATTAAATAATGAATCTTTTGTTTCATCTCTAAAAGCATGAGCTTCAGTTCTTGGAAATTGCCTATAATATTCGTTTAAACTATCTTGATCGCTTTTTAATCCTTCAACTTCGTTTTCCCAGTGCTCAATAACGCCAATTTCAATTGGGATATTATCAATTCCGAGGATTTTATCTTTTGGCGTTGTGAATACAGGAAGTCCAAAAGAATCCATGAATCCTTCGTAGTTCCATTCCATAGGTATGAACAAAGAGTAGAGTCCAGAAGACGTTTGTCCATTTCTATTTCTTTTTGTAACGTCTGAATTGTAGTATAATTTTTTGAAGTTGTCTCCACCTTTATCTAATGCATTTGATGTTGAGCCCATCATACACTTACCTACAATCTTACGACCTAGTCTTAATGTAGTTTTTGTAACTCTCCAGTTATTTAATATATTATCAGGTCTCTCCCATTTACCACTTTCATCATGTGCTAATAATTTTAGCTTTTCACCATCGTAAGAGTTATCACCTGTATTTTTCCAATCTATTGTAGTATCAAGCCCTTGTAGTTCACGAAGTTGCTCATTGGTTTCAAGTTTCCTTCGTGTAAGCTTTGACGCTGGTACTCTATAGGCGAGCTCGGTTTTAGGACGATCCATTCCGTCTTGGATAGGTTTGAAGAAGAACGGATAATTAACACTAATGGGTACGACTTTGTCTGTGAACATTTTTTTAGCGTCTGCACCACTTTTAGATAAGATTCCAAACCTCGAGTCGGAACTAATAGTGGCCAAGTTGACAAGTTCTGAAGACGCCATGAACGAAAAACCACTCCTTCTATTTTTAAGATAACACATACCGTAACACCTGTTATCTGCTTTACACGCTTCCCAGAAGATGAAAAATAATCTGTTTGCCTCTCTATATTCTGGTGCTCCGATATCGATCTTTGACCACTGCAAGTACATGTAATGAGTACCAGTAATATATATAGGATTGCCATTATTATAGAACCAATAACCTTCTTCTCTACGTCTAAATTCTTCATCTATATAATCAAACCATTTTTCTTTAAAATCTGTTGGGTATTCATCCCAATCAAATCTACTTTTAATTCTACTTAATTCTTTTGGGTATTCTTGTCTTTCCCAATATTGTTCCTTTTTATCTTTGCTTCGTTTAAAAGGTTTATCTTCTGCTGGTAAAGCAATCCTAAGATTTTGTATTTCAATGATCTGTCCAATTTTACCTGTTTTACTTATCACTACAAAATCATAATCGGGGTTGTATCCATACTCCCATTTCTTATATCTATTTTGCTTAGATAATATTTTAGGATTAACTACATCTTTTATTTCACTCCATAAAGTTTGTTCGTAACTCACTTACTCCTCCCTTCAGCAAAACCTTTAAAACTTCTTTCTTCTTTCTTTTCTTCTTTTTTAGGTTTATCCTCTAGCATTTCTTTTTCATTCTCAATACGAGTTAGTATTTCAAAAGCATCAAATATAGCTAACTTTTTTGTAGCTGCAGCATTTTTAAGGCGGTCTGCAGATACATCATCACCAGAATCAACAATAGCTTCTTTAGCTACTTTAATTAATTCCTCAACTGCTTTTTGCCCAGCTTGGATTATTTTCTTTTTCGTTTCCTTCGTATTCATGAGTTAAAGCTATATCATTAGATTTCATACAATAAAGGCGTTCACCTTCTACAATAAACTCAAATTCAGAGTTAGGTGTAAACACCACAAGTGCTCCAGGTTTCAATCCTACAGCTTCTAAAGAACTATTAGAATATTTTAATATACCAAAGTATTCTTTTTCTTTTCTGTTATATAGAGTGTTTATTTCTTTAATAGGAGATACAAAACAATAATTTAAATGGCATTTTAGGTTGTACATATATATTTGATCTAATGAACAAAAATATAAATCATCTTTAAAATAAAGCGCACTATTTCTTTCTCTGCCTTTTTGATCATACCATCTTCTAAAAATATTATGATGAACATAAACTTCATCTCCACATTTTATATCTGTATCAAAAGCCGCAGGAGTAGAAACTACAATTGCTTTTTTGCTAACAAAACTATGATTTTCAATAGTAGTATTAATAATAAGCTGCTTATCATCAACTTGTCGTATATTGTCATACCTTTCTTTTAATGGTTTAACAATAAATTGGTATAAACTTTTCATTAATATTCCAAATCATATTCTACAGAAATAGCCATATTAGAATTAAACTTCTTCCAAGGAAGAACTTCTTCATTTTTCTTTATGTATATATTATATGAATCATCTTTTTCATCATGTAATATATTACATATTATATGACCACCATAAACTTGTTGACTAACAGAATAATGCATTGCTTCATTTTTGTAATCCGAGCCAATGCTTATTTTTCTTATTATACTAGACATGACTTACTGCTACTTCTTCTTCGTTTTCTATTTTCGTATAAGTACCGTCTTCTACATTTATATTAACAGCGCCATATTGTTTTTCTAGTTCTTTTTTTAAAGCCTCAACACCTTCATTAACATCTGCTATTTTATGAAGTAATGCGTGCTTTTGACTTTCTAAAAGACCTAATTCATGTAATATGCTATTCAATTCTGTTTGTTGATCTTGAATATTTTTTAATTGCTCTTCAGTTATTTTATTTTCCATTTAATTTAATTTAATTATTTAATTTATTCTTCTGTAGGTGGATCATCTGGGGTCCACTCTGGAGTAGCTAGCAAAGCTAAGATACCAGCGTGGTCATAAGTCTGAACAGGCGTTAACGAACCGTTAGTAATAAAGCTTGGCTCTACCTGATAAGACAAAACACCCTGCGTGTTAGCCACGTTTCTTCTCATAGTTTGAGCAGAAGACTGATTTACTTGACTGAACAAAACAGCGTTTGTATCAGACAAGTTTATTACTGCATAAGTTGTTGCCATTGTTTAATTGTTATTTGTTAATTACTTGTTATTTATATATTTACTTATTTTAAAATCTTTTTACTATCCAGGTACACTAGTTTCTCTATCTGTATAATCCATATTCACTGAAAAGCTATTATTGCTAGAGTTTGGTGCGTTACCGGTTAGGTTTGCATCTATAGCCATATTAGTAGAAGTTCCATTAGCAGTTGAATTAGGGGCGTTACCTTCAAGTGAATTATCACTAAGCCCGTTGCTAGTAGTATTATTTAGTGTGCTTATTAAATCTGGACATATCCAGTTGCTACCATCGTAATAACTATCACTACCTAAACTCCACCAGTGATTGGGTTGTGGATTAAAATTAGATAAATTTCCTGGAACACCGCCATTATATAGTTTTAAAACTTCTGTTGATGTTAATGTTTTATCATATAATGAAACATTACTTATATTACCATCAAGGTATTCGTTATATCCATTGTTACCTATTTTTAGATTTTCAGCAGTTGACGCTCTTATAGTTCCTGTTTGCGCAACTGTAGCTTCTAAATTACCATCAACATATAGTTTAATGTTACTACCATCATAAGTTCCTACAACGTGATACCAAATATTGCTTGCGTTAATAAATGAATTTATTGGTGTAACTACACCTGTTCCTGAATTATTAAATAATTGAAAAGCTAATCCTCTATTAGAACTCCATTGAAAAAGCTGCCAAACTCTACCACCTAAACCATCTACTGAAGCTATACATTCATAAGCAGAACTTCCGTCAAATTTTGCCCAAGCAGATACACTAAAATTAGATAATCCTGTTCCAAATGTACTAGATGAAAAATCAAGTTCGTCTCCTGTTCCATCAAAATACATACTATAGCTATTATACGGTACTTGGCGAGTAAGGGTGGATGTAACTAAATTAGAAGTGTCCATACCTGAACTCTCACCATTTAATGCAGAAACATTATTGTTAACAAGGTTCTGCTCTGTCATACCTGAACTTATAGCTGCTTCTGTACTTACAAAAGTGTTTACTTTAGTTGCTCCATTGTTAGTACCATTATTACTACCTACGCTGTCTTGTATTCCTGTTGTAGTGTTATCTAACTTCCACCAAGCTACAGGTGAACTTGATATACTTGTTTCAGGTGTTCCATTGTTATATAGTGCTGTTACTGCTGAAGAATCTAAAGCTGTGTTAAAAATAGCAGCATTTGAAACAGCGCCATCATAATAAGCAGTATCACCACTTCTTGACCCTATTGTTAAATTACCTAAACTTCCACTCATAGAATAAGAAATTAAAGAGTTAGTAGTTTTTAAAACACCATTTAAATATGTTTTTATTTCAGGAGTTCCAGAAACATCTAACGCAACAATAACATTATACCATTGACCCTCAACAATTGAACTATCTATTGTAGCAGAAAAATAACCTTGTGAAGGTGATGTAATACCCCAAGTATATTTAATACTGTTAGTAGATGGTTGGTAATATATTGAAGGTCCGTGATTTCTTATGTTTGCAGCTCTCGTGTCTAAAATACCCTCACTTGCTGAACTTGAACCTACATCTGCTTTAAACCAAACTGAAACACTTGCATCATTAGCACCAACTAAACCACTAACTGTTCCAAAAGTTACATTATCACTTTCACTTTTAACAAAATCTAAAGCACTATCAAAACCAGCAGGATATTTCTGATTCTCTACTTCCCAATTAGTACCATCAAATATTTCATTGTTATCAAGTTTATACCACGCTTTTAGGTTATCAGTGGCTATAGCAGTTGTTAGGGGTACACCATTGTTATATAGTGTTTCTACTTGTGAAGATGATAATGCTGAATCCCATATTTGAACATTACTTTGTTCGCCATTTGGAGAAAGATTTCCTGAAGATTGATAAGCACCAATAATTAAATCTCCAGTGTTGTAAATTATATCCCCTGTTTCTGCTGTTCCGCTTCCTATTTCTTCTCCATTTACATAAAACCTAACATATGAGCCATCATAAGTTCCCACTAAATGATGCCAACCAGTGTCTGTTAGATTCACTGATGAAGCTATAGGAGAAACAACAACCCCTGTTGAAGTAAAAATATAGAATCTTGGTTGATTTGCTCTTGTTATTCCATAACTTCCATTGCTTCCATTATAATCTTTATTTACAGCATAACTAAACGTATTACTACCAGTTTTCCAATTAACCCATACTGAAACAGTTAAATCTGTTGTTGGTTCAATACTTGTTGATCTATTTACTTTTATGTAACTTGTGCCAGAAATATCAAAACTCTGTGGATATGCTGAAACTGCATCTGGTATTTGCCAAGTACTTGCTGCATCAGCTCCCCAATTTGCTGATTGGTCTAACTTATACCAAGCTTTTAGATTAGCTTCTTGTGGTTGTGTTCCTGTTAGTGGTACTCCTGAATTATAAAGTGTAGTAACTTCTGAAGATGAAAGTGCTGTGTTCCAAATTTGTGTATTACTTATTTGACCTTTGAAAAAAGTTGTAGAATTTCCATCTGCTCTTTTACCTATAAAAAAACCAGTTCCAGCAATACCTATACCTGTTGAACCTGTACTTGCGACAGGTTGTCCATTAAAATAATAAACATATGATGTACCATCCCAAGTTAAAACAATTTGATTCCACTCATTAGCTGTAGATGTAAAAGAATTAAAAACTTGTTGATTTATTTTACTTACTCCAGATAATTTAAAATTAACTGCAAATTTACTTGCAGCTTCATCAGTAATGATTTGCAAACTTGTATTTGAATCAACAGTTAAATCTATTAATCTATCATTATCATCAACACCTGATTTTTCTTCTTTTTTTAACCATATACTTGTGCTAAAAGATGAATTTAAAATACTTGAATCTAAAGAATTTATGTCTATAAAATCACTACTCCCATCAAAATCAAAAACACTTGCATCTGGTACTGCTATATTAGGGACGCTTAATGTGTTACTTGAGTCCCCACCGGTACTAGCATTTCCACCTAATGGGTAATACGCGATAGGAGCAGGTTTTAAAGTCATTGGGTTTATTGGTGATCCTGAATTATATAGTGAAGCTATTTGTGTAGAAGAAAGAGCGTAGTCAAATAAACAACATTGAGATATTTCTCCAACCCACTTGTATTGTGTGTCAGTATCCCATTGTTTTCCAATCATTAAATTATTATTTGGAACAGGAAGAGGAGTAGAGTAAGAGGCTGTGGAACTTTGCAATTGTCCATTAATATACATTTTCATGGTAGTTCCATCAGCTATTCCAACTACGTGATACCAAACATCATTTGAAATTACATTATCACTTAATATGTTTGTAGATCCATCAGCTATAAATCTAAATTTTCCTGTATTATCTAATCCAAGTAAATATATAAAAGTAGAACTTAAGCCATTTCTACTTCCAAAAATACCTGCATAACTCGGTGCTGAAGAGTCTTTTTTAACCCAAGCAGATAAAGTAAATTTATCATAGGCAGTAGCTGACCCACAGTTTATTGATTCAGTTCCATCAAAACCTAAACTATAACTCTCAAATTTACTTTGGTTCTTTTCATTTGGCATACGCCAAGTAGGTGCTTTCCAAGTTGTTGCCATACGTATATATTAATCTCCCATTCGGTACCACG
>Ga0209645_1001313_pt1 | contig 12467 bp, 17 predicted proteins | sample ETNvirenome_6_30_FD_184070 | JGI IMG/M metagenome (GOLD analysis project Ga0209645, IMG submission 184070) | Marine viral communities from the Pacific Ocean - ETNP_6_30 (SPAdes) (version 2) | ecosystem: Environmental > Aquatic > Marine > Oceanic | place: Pacific Ocean | collected 2013-06-19
AACCGACGACATTCAGCTTGGAAGGCTGACGTTCTACCACTGAACTAATTCCGCAGAAAAAGGCCGAAGCCTCAACCGTTTACAACCCAGTCACAAACGGAACGATGGTCAACTTCACCACCAAAGTATTCATCAACAGCATCCTTTGCGTCACGTTCCAGTTTGGAATCGTTCTTAGACAGAAGGTAGTTGACACATGGTTTTGCCAACCCTGCTTTGATTTCTTCAATCGAGTTGTCCACTTCACTTGGAGTAGTCTGAGATGCCAAGTTGTCCAGTGAACGACTGGTGGCGTTCAGAGTTCCTGCCAGTGACAGGGACAGAGGGAGAACACCAACTCCAATTACAACACTACGAACGATGTTAGGGATGTCCATAATAAAATAATAAACTATAAAAAGAAGTCCCGCTGCCGACTTCGGACACAAATGTAAAAATTACGAGATACCCCAATCAGCGAGTTGGGGAAAGCCACTACCCAGAATTGAACTGAGCTCTGATGTTTACAAAACACCTGCATCACCACAATGCTTTAGTGGCGACGACTCAGATAGGATTCGAACCTATGACCGACTGCTTAGAAGGCAGTTGCTCTATCCAGCTGAGCTACTGAGTCATGAGTGGTGGTTCCTATCGCCTCTGACCCTGAACCACCAAGGGGGTCACAGCAGTGGTCTCTCAACCACCCTTATAATATAACCCAGGTTCAACCCTGTGTCAAGCGATTCACGTATTGGTTTGAATACAGGGTTCTATTTCCATGGATACCCCATCCCAACCAGGTGTATGCACCATTCATATAGTATCCGATGGGTTTGCCAGGAGTCTTGAACCTAGGTTCTGCCAGTTTCCACTCCCTCTCTGTGACCAGATAAGAGAGTTGAGTCTTGAGTGATGATGGATCACCACCAATCTGACGGGCATGACGACCTAAACCATAGTACCTACCAGAAGTGGTCCATTGGATAAGTCCATACCCACCACTACCACAACGATGGTAAGGGACACGAGATCCACCCTCACAGATGTTAGTGACAAACATTGACTCTTGTTTGATGTTACCCATCAAAGTAGCAAGAGCATACTTATCTGTAATACCATAGTCCTGGAAGAATGCAAGAGTAACTCTCTCGTTCTCATTACATCCTTCACAGACCCAACGGGTTTCTTTTGCTACTACTTCTTCTTTGATTTCTTCTACTAGTTCTGCCTGTGTGTTCTCTGTCTCCATCTCATTCAAGAGTTGAGTCAAGGGAGCAGTAGTTGTTGCTCCAGCCAATGCGCTGACGACGACAACAGTAGGGAAAAATTTAATCATACGAAATAAAAACTCTACATCCCACCTCTTGGCGGGCACAAATTCAGTGAGAATTACCTAAGAAGATTAACATAGGTTACATTCCCATGTCAAGGCTTCTTTGTCTCAGCTGGGGCAAGGACAACAGGAGCCTGTTCAATCCTGATGGTTTGGGCTGGAGCAGTTTGAGATGCCTTCTCAATCAGTCTCTCCATATCAGCCTTACTTATACCACCTGATGCAGCTGCACCACCTGCACCCTTCTTAGCAGTCTGGACACCAAAGGTGGCTAAGACTCCAGTAAATACGGACGCGATGAAGGTGGGGTCTAACTTCTGTTCAGGAATACCCAGAGCTGGAGGGAGTTTGATATAAGCCAGAGTAAGGATACCACCAGACCAGATAAGAATACCAAGCCTAACAAACGTAGAAAGGATGGCCAATTGTTCCTCAGAATCGTCCATCTTCTCTTTAATTTTTCCAAGGGGACCTTTCTTCTTAGGTTCTTCCTTTTTAACGGCATCCTTAGGAGCGTCCATATCCTTAGAAATAACTGAGGTTATTTATCAAAATAGTCCTTACGAAAGTACCTTGATAGTATGTTGGCGTTGTAGTACTTAGGTGACCCATCATCCATACTCTCAGTGAGCACATTGTTCATAAACAACTGACGGGTCTCCTCGTAGTTTACCCTTCCACCAGTTGTATGGAGTGACAGGATTTCTCTCCTAAAATTGAACTTGCCAAATTCTTTAACATCGGCTTTAAGTTCTGGACTACTTCCGTAGTATTTTTTCCAGTCACTCTCAGATGTAACTCTTCGTCGTTTCTTGTTCGTACCATCAGGTCTAGGCTTTCTTCTTGAGTAGAAATATTTTCTACCGATGTATTTTCTCCCCGTGGTAAGGTTAGTGATGAGATAAACGTAACCGAAGTAATCGCCAATATCGCCAGAATCAAAGGGTTGGCCATTATAAATCCAGGGATTTTCATAAGACACATATCCATATCGTCTGGGATATTTATAGAGTGATTTTCAACCAGGGAAACACAGGGTCAATGACTCCTACCAGTCGAAGCATACCTTCAGCAAAAAGAGCAAGAACAACCCAACCGACACACATAGAAATAACTGAGGCGTTACGATTGTGTTTACGGATTGCATCATCGATCATCTCCTGAACTTCTGCTTTAGTCACGTTGGCGCCAGTCATCGGGTTTGTCATTTCTAAACCATTCTAGTATGTCATCGCCATCTTGAAAACCCGTTCTGTGATTTGTTGGGTCAGGGTCTCCTAAATCTAATTTATTCAAAAAATCATCTAGCCCACCTTCTGGCATGTCAGGATATAATGACCTTCTTCTTGCTTGTCTCAACATTTCTCCAGCAGACCTATTGGCTTTAGCCAACTTGTCTGCCCATATCATCTCACTTAGTAATACCTCTTCACCCTTTACTATCTTTGAACAAATTGCTTCTAATCGAAGTCTATAGTTGGGTGATAACATAGGCTTATCTCTTTGATAATATTTATTTGCAATAAAAAAAGGACCCGAAGGTCCTTCTCTTACAATTTGAATCCAGAAAATGTATCCTTCTTCACGTCCTGTTTGATGCCACCTACGACATATGATTCGACTTCCGTTTCCTGTGGTGCAACCTGTAATCCCTTTGATGAAATCCAGTGTTGTGTCCAAGGTAAAGGGTTGTTCTTTGCTGCGATGTCATAGACTGGTTTCAAACCAATTGACTTCATCCTTCTGTTAGCAATCCATTCGACATATTGCTTGAGGAGTGTGTCGTTAAGACCAATCATACTACCATCTTTGAAAAGATAGTCAGCCCATTTCTTCTCCTCGTTTACTGCTCTGTCGAACATTGCGTAAACCCACTCTTCTTCTTCTCTTGCGATAGTTGCCATCTCAGGGTCATCACCATCTCTCCACTTGTTCAGTATGTTTTGGGTGATAGCCAGGTGTTGGTTCTCGTCTCTTGCAATCAGTGAGATGATCTTTGCTGATCCCTCCATGAGTTTAAGTTCACCAAAGGCGAAACTACAAGCAAAACTAACGTAGAACCTAATACCTTCAAGAATGTTAACGTTGGCGACTGCTCTGTACAGTTTTCTTTTAACATCTTTGAGATTGTCTTGTGCTGAGGGGACTTGTTCCAACTGATGGAGCCAAGCATTACTACTACCATACTGTTGTGCAGAGTTAATGAAGTCATCATAGGACTCCGTTACACTCTGGGCACGTTCAAGAATTCTCTCATCAGTGATGATTTTATCAAAGACCACGGATGGGTCTGAGTAAACATTCTTGATGATGTATGTATAGGAACGACTATGGATCATCTCCATAAATCCCCAGACTTCCATACACGCTTCTAACTCAGGTAATGAACAGTAAGGGATAAAAGCCATCCCAGGACCACGCCCTTGTATGGAGTCAAGCATAATTTGATACTTGAGGTTGGACGTATAGATATGTTTCTGTTCAGGGCGAAGCGTTTGGTAGTCTGCCCTATCTTTCTGCAATGAGACCTCCTCAGGTCTCCAGAAGTATCCAAGTTGTTGGGTGGTGAGTTTCTCAAATACTGGATATTTGTATGAATCATAACGTTGAACCCCTAAAGGTTTTCCAAAAAACATGGGTTGTTTCTTTGGGTTGGTTGGTTCGGTGTTAAACACCGTCATACCTTTCACTTCATTCATAACATTGTCTCCCTCAGAGGAAACCCTAAATTGAACACGATTCACACTCTCCCTCCTCTACTTGTTCTAGTTCATCTAACAGATTTTCTAACTGTGTATTCGATTTTTCTGACACATCAATCAAATCGTCACTCTTCATATCATGGGTGTTCTGATAGTAAGAAGTTTTCCATCCATACTTATATGTAGTTAGAAAATCATTTGCCATCACAGACACAGGGACTTCATTGTCGGGGTAGTGTTCAGGATTGTAACTCCAGTTACCGGAAATTGCCTGGTCGAAGAACTTCTGCATGACTGCCACCACATTAATGTACCCAGTATTGTCAGGCATATCCCAAAGAAGAGTATAGTTGTTCTTAAGTGTACCATACTGGGGGACAATCTGTTTGAGTGGTCCTTTCTTGGACTTTTTAATGGACAAGTAATCGCGAGGTGGTTCAATTCCATTTGTGGCGTTTGACACAACGGAACTGCTCTCCGATGGCATCTGTGCGGACAGAGTTGAGTGTCTGAGTCCGTAGTTGAGGATATCGAGTCTAAGAGCTTCCCAATCATGATTCAAGGTGTGTGGTGTGATTTCATCTACATCTGTCTTGTATGTATCGATTGGGAGGATACCATCAGCATACTTGGTACGACCAAAGTATTCGCAGTGTCCCTTCTCCATAGCCAGGTTGTTGGATGCCTTCAACAGATAATACTGGAAGGACTCAGACAACCCATGAACTGCATCCCATGCCTCTTGTGAGTCATACTTGAATCCAAGTTTAGCCAGGTAGTGTGCCAGCCCAATGAAACCGATACCCAGGGAACGACGTGCCTTGGTTGCAATCTCTGCTGCCTTGATGGGGTAGTTCTGATAATCAATGAGTTCATCAAGAGACCTCACAGACAGGTCACATAACTCTTCGAGTTCCTCATCAGACCTAATCTTACCTACGTTGACAGCCGACAGGATACACAGAGCAATCTCTGAGACCTCATCGTCGATGTGTTGTAGGGGGAAGGTAGGTAATGTAATCTCCTGACACAGGTTAGACATCTCCACCTTATCCTTGAAGGAGGAGTGGGAGTTGCAGTGGTCCAGGTTCATGATGTAGATACGACCTGTCTCTGCTCTCTCCTTGAGGAGGTTCAGAATAAGTTCCTGAGCCTTAACAGTCTTCTTTGGAACAGACTCATCTCGTTCATAACGAACATATAGCTCATCAAATCTATCAGTACCAAAATTCTCATAGAGTCCAGGTACATCATGCGGTGAGAACAAGCTAATTTCTCCATCCTGGATGAAACGCTCGTAGAAAATCTTTGAAAGTTGGATGGAGTAGTCAAGCTTCCTCACGCGATTGTCTTCTGTACCCTTGTTGTTCTTAAGAACCAGGATGTCTTCTATCTCTTGGTGCCAGATGGGGAAGTGTACTGTTGCTGATCCTCCTCGGATTCCGTTCTGAGTACAGCATCGTACAGTAGATTCAAACTTCTTAAGAAATGGAACAACACCCGTGTGTTGAACTTCTCCACCTCTGATTTTGCTGTTGATCCCACGGATTCTACCTGCGTTAATACCGATACCAGCCCTTTGTGCGACATACCTGCCAATAGCCATATCGCTACTAAAGATACTATCGAGGGTGTCATCAACATCAATGAGAACACAAGATGCAAATTGGCGGAGTGGTGTTCGCACCCCTGCCATGATTGGTGTTGGGATGTTGATTCTGTGTTTGGAGATTGCGTCATAGTACCTCTTGACGTATGAGAGACGAGTCTCCTTAGGATACTCCTGGAAGATCGTCAAAGCGATCATGATGTACATAAACTGGGGGGTTTCGTAGAGGTCCCCAGTGCTTCTGTCTTGCACTAGGTATTTATCTACAACCTGTCTCAAACCAGCATATGTGAACAGGAAATCACGACCATGATCAAGGAAGGATTCTGCCTTGTTAATATCTTCTAGAGAATACTTTTCAAAGATTGTTTTGTCGTAGTGATCTGAATAGGCATTCTCGGTGATGTGATCCACCAGAGAGGGAATGTTTTGTTCCTTACCATAGATCTGCTTCCTCAATGAGAAGAGGAGGAGCCTAGCTGCCACAAACTGATAATTAGGATGCTCCAGATCGATGAGATCACTAGCACTCTTAATAAGGATCTCCTGAATTTCTGCAGTTGTGATTCCATCATAGAACTGAATACCTGATTGCATTTCTACCTGTGAAGCAGACACACCAGCCAGACCCTCACATGCCTCGTGGACCATTAGGTGCATCTTATCCAGATCTAAAGGTTCTACACGTCCATCTCTTTTCTTTACTTTAGTTCCGTTGCTCATACTTTTTTCCAGGTTGTAAACTTTAACTTTGCTTCTAGACCTTTATAGGTATTAGATTCTACCAGACTCTTTACGTTATGTCCAGCAAGGACCATATCATTTATGTCTTTTTCTCGGATTCCGCTTGGCCAGATGACGACTCTTTCGCCTCTGTCAATACAGTCTCCAACCCTTCTGACAATTTCTTTATTACGGGGTTCATTATCGTAGACAAAAACAAGAATGTCTCTTTCAAGATCACCAACTTCACCATCACTACCACACAAAGCCACACTATTGTCGAGGAAAGTGCTGTCGAAGGGTCCTTCAACCACATAGACTGGTAGTTCTTTATTGATCGAGTCAAGTCCGTATATTTTGGGAGCATCTTCCTCCAACATAATGGTTAAGTATTTAATAGGATTAGAACTTAGGGCTCTTCCTTGAAGACCTACAAGTTTTCCATTCCACATAAGAGGAATAACAATCCTCTCTTCACCATACTTGATGTCCTTAAATGTATTAGGAATTAGTGAGTTGACAAACTCTTGGAAGTTTTCTGCATAGTAAAACTCCCCATCAAAGATACCTCTTCGATGAAGATAACTCTTGGACTTGTCTACATCAAAAGCGCCCAACAAATCAAGAGTGACTTTGTTTTTAAATACGGGTTTAGAAGAATCCAACATGGAGAATATCTCTTCAGGTGCTTCAGCAACAAAACCTTTTCCGGTGTGACCTTCTTTAAACTTCTCAAAGGTATAACGTTTGTGGGCAGCACCATCGAAGTCCTTCAGAAAATTATTGAACGATAGACTAGCACCACAATTGTGGCACTTAAAGTTAGTGTTGTTCTTTACCTGATAAAAATAGGCTCTGGCTTTATTCTTGTTCTTCTGAGAATCACCACAGATTGGACACCTGAAATTATAAAGATTGGGTTTGACCTTTTTGAACTTCTGTAATCTTGAGGAGATTTCATTGATGAATTTACCATCAACATAATCCATGTCTATCAGTCTAACTCTCTCTTACTATAACCTCTTGTGGTGCTGGTGTCAAGATGTTTTGAAATATATTACCTGCTCGAAACATTAAAGATATTGTTAAGACGATACCCATTCCTATCCAGACCTTCTTCTCTAGTCCAGATAGTCTTTGCAACACACTGTCATGATCTGTGTCCATTTTATCACGGAGTTTGTCAATCTTTGCAAATAATAACTCGTCAATTTTTTCTTGTTTTGTAATTCTTTCTTCATGAACAGCAAGCATTCTGCTAACTGTTGTATTTACCTCAGATAACTTTTCTATTGCAGTGTCCAATCTCAGGACAATAGTATCCATGTCTGCAATCTTTTGTTCTAATACTGCAATCTTAACTTGATTGTCCATTCTGAGGTTTGAAGTATGGGTTGTAATCTAAAGCTTTCTTCTTAGCCTTCCTGGCTGCCCTCTTTTCCTTTCTATCCATCAGGTCTTTGATGGCTTTCTTGACATACTTATTTCTACCATCAAACTTCAGAGTTTTATCATACCCTGCTGTTGGCCCCTTTGCAGGAGATGATGAGGTGAACCCACCCGACTGACCAGGTGCATTGGCTACCATACCTTCTTCATTCACACTAAACTCTTGATACATTGCTGACTTAAATGCATCAATGAATCTGTCAATCTTATCCTTTTCCATCTGTCATCCTATCGAGTTCTTGGTAGATCTGATCATCAATCTCTATATCATGGATATAGGAGTGAGGATACTCAGGAAGTCTGTCTAGAAATACAACGAATGTTTTCACAGCAGACCATAGATGTTTTTCTATCTTAAAGAATAACATCGGAGTAGTGGCTTCACCAAAAATATTATAGAGAATAATAAAATGATTGATCAGAAGATGAATCTTCAAATCACCACTACTCTTATATCGTTTAAGTAACCTTTTGATGTATCGAAAATGATTTAAATCCTTGTCGAAGTCTTCTTTAGTGACTGCTTGAGGATTCTCATAATTTTTAATAGCAAAGAGGAGAAAGTTCTCCTCGTTCAATTCATTAAATCTCATTTACATCATTCTGCTGTAGGATATCCAATGCTGTCAGTACCGGTTGTGATACCAGACATAGCAACCAGAACTTCTCTCTTGACTCTCAGGTTACCAAGGTTATCTAGGTAGGTTGTAACACCAACCCAACCAGCATCTGCTTTGGAATACTCAGTAGAGTAGGTTGTATTCTGAGCATCTGTGTCAGAAATACCATATACCAGTGAGTCATCTGTTCCGTAAGATGCTTCACTATACTTAGAATCCAGAACAGACGACTTAGGAAGTTGACTGACTGTGAATTGTGCTCCAGCAATAGCTGCACCACTCAGACCCATAGTTGATCCGATGGTAAGTGACTCAGAACTAGCGATGCTAACAATAACAGCATCACCAAAGTAAACGCCACCGCCACCTCTTGTTCCAAATCTAATTACGTCACCCTCAGAGCATCCTCCAGCAATACCAAAAGAAGTTCCGGCTCCTGTCACAACGCCAGTATCGTAGTCCAGAATAACTGTACCTGCCGACCCTACATTGTCATTGTTTCCCCAAAGTGCCATGTCTTTATGCCCTTGTATGAATTTATAAGCTAAAAATATTTATAAAAAAACGGGAGACGCTGCCCCCGTGATATCATTCTTCTCTAGCCTTGATAGCCTTGGTTACCACTTCTAGAAGTTGATCATCCATATCAGTCTTGGTGAGCTTCACAGCCTTACCAAGAATGACCAAACAAATGTCAATAAGTTTTTCACCTAACTCCTCGTTTTCAGGAATCTTTGATACAGCATCAGAGATAACTTTTGCTGCCAGTGGAAGTAGAAATGCCATGATTTAACCAGTAACTCAAACTATATATGAATTACTGTGGTTTTTCTGCTTGAAGTTTGGCGGCGATAGCCATCTCTCTTCTCTTTTCTTTACTCTTACCCTTGAACTGTGGAGCGTCAGACTTGTAGAAGTCCTTGACTACATCACCCATATCAGCCTTCTTCATATCCATCTTTTCTGATACGTCTTGACGAAGTGCCTTACGACGCTTCTTCTCCATTTGTTTATGAGTAAGGACTGCACCTTGACCACGATTAGCATCGGGATCATAGTTTCTAGGTGGAGTATAGTTACTTCCGTGATGCTTGATATTAAGTTTCACACGTTTAGCATCTTGTTTATTACTCCTACGACGTGAATCTTCATCAAGTTCAACAACTTCAAGAAGAGTTCCACCAATCTCCTCAAAAGCTTCACCCATTGTAGGGTTGATCTTGATTTTATTCTTTACGTTAGTTTCTTTGATCTTTTTCTCAGACTTATCCTCAGTCTCTGGCTCTGATGAAGGGATATCTGCTACTTCACGCAGTTCATCTCTCCAGCTGTAAAACTTTTGTGCCATGATACTTTACTTTTTCCTGTACTTATTTAGAAATGCCATGATACTGAAGGACTCTTGTTTCTGTCCTTTGTATGGTTTGCCACCTTGTTGGAGATTAGTTTTCTCTCCTTTGTTGAACCCTGGTGTCATGTCGGAAGCATGCTTAAAGTAACCATCTGTACCAATAAGAGTGTTTGGTTTGCCCTTTACTCTCTCCTTTTTACTCATCTTGACTTCTGAATACTCTTTGATGTCTCTGATCCAGGACTTGAACATGATGTTGTCCTCTGTCACACAGATAAGATAGTTGGTTCCTCTACGAATAATCTTACCAACCAGTCCAGTATTCAGATTCTCTACAATGGTATCCATCTTAAAGATGTTACCTGAAACATAGTTCTCTCTCAAGTTCTTCCAGTCAAACTTAGGTGCAATCTCCCAGAGGTTCCAACCTTCCTTGACATTCATAGCCTTACGAACTGTATTCATAAGTGCTTTTGCTGCAGAATCATCAAGAGTATCAGGTACTCCCATTCTAAATGATTCAAAATCACCATCAGCTGCTGCCTTTCTCATCTTAGATGCTGACATTCCCTCAACACCTTCAGCATCCGCATCCCTTTCACCTGCTGAGATGACCTCAATATCCTCAAAATTGTACAGGTCGCCGTTGTATTTTTGTGCCAAGTTGTCAAACTCAACTACTCTATCAGACCCTACAACGATCTGAACGTTTCCATATCCTTCTTTACTTGCCAGTTTAAGAGCATCAAAGATAGACTTTACATCCTCATCATTTACGATGTCATCCTTGTAGTCAGGAAACATCTTACCCATGACTTCTACTTTTTGTCCTGGTTCCAGTGGATTCTTCTTAGGATCAAATGATCTTGAGGGATATATCTTAAGGTCTCCTTGTCCTGCAATGTTAGCAGCACCATCAAGAAGTTTCTGATGTCCAACTGTAGGAGGATTGAACCTACCAAATACAAGTGTCAGTGTCTCTCCAGACTTCTGACCCTCAGTTCCTCCTTCTTCTGGAGCCTGTTTCTTTTGTGATACTTCTTCTTCACCCTCTTCTTTACTTCTAACCAAGTCAGGTCTCTTGACTTGTTGTTGTGCTTCGCCTTCTTCCTTACCTGGTCCTCTACCCTGAGTGAATACTAATTGTCCTGCTTCTGTTCTAGCTACTACGTTACCTTGTCTATCTACCCAACCACTTTTACCAGCATCATAGGTCAATCCCTTAGCCTTAGCTTGTTTGGAGGCTTCAGTGGATCTTGCTTCAGAGATAAAATTACTAAAACTTCTCATTATCCGCAGTCTTTTTTATATTTATGAGTATAATAGCTCCTCAAGAACATTACAATGTTGTTCTCTACAGAGATCATAGTTGTAAATCAGGAGTTCTTCCTTCTTATTTCTCTTCTGTACACCCTGTTCTGTATCAGTTCTGTGAGCCATAGAATAGGTGAACTCAAAGTTCTCCAAGTGGAAGTCTGCGAACTGTTCTCTCAGGTATGGGTGTTCATTGTATGTGATTTGCCAGTGATGATTACACCTTTTACATGCATCAATGAAGTCATCATGTGAGAAACTAGTATGCATCTCCTTGTCTTTACCATACAAGAAGTCCTTAATCATATAAGGTGGGTCAAGGAATACAAATACATCCTCACCAGGTTCATCCATCAACACTCTGTAGTCTTGATTAGTAATCTTCCAGGGTTGAATAATCTTACTGATGTTAGCCAGTTTCTTAATCTTACTCTGTGAGAAGATAGTGTTCTTATATGCATCACGGATGAAAGAGTTCTTACCTTGTTCGGTAAAACCACCGAAACTAGAACGATTCAACACATAGAAAGCGGTAGCCAAGTCACTAGGATCATTAGAACTCTCAATCAGAGCTCTCATATCACCATACAACTCACGATGTTTCTTCTCTAACTCATCAGGATCAGCTGCTCTACACGCCTCATTCTTCAAATCCAAGAGACGATTGATAAGAGAGTCAGAGTTATTCTGGAGTTGAGTCCAGAAAATATACAAATTATAATACAGGTCATTCACCCAGACAGGAACATCTGGATACATTGTAGAGAATGCCAGAGCACAAGAACCACCACCAAGGAAACCTTCACGATACTCCTTGATGTTGTTAGGTAACATATCACGCCTAAACAGGTAGTAGATAATCCGTGATTTACCACCAGGATATCTCAGAACTGTAGGATACTTACGACGTTCTTTCATTCTATACAGCTTTACACACAATCAATATACTATATTATAGTCTGTTTGTCAAGACTTTCTGTACTTGAAGATAAAGGATTTACTATCGAATCCCTCTTTGAATACTCTACCTGCCTTTCTATCGTTGAGGATGTCCTCATCAATAAGTCCCAACTCTTTAAGAACTCTATTCACAGCCTTAGCGCTTCTCTCTTCATTGCCAGCCTTAATCGCTTCTCTGTATCCATCATAGTATCTCTGTCTATCTTTTGGTTTTGCGTTTGCCACTGACTGTAAGAAACCACGATATACATTCTCCTGTAGTGCGAGGGTTCTTCTACCTGATGGATCTAAATGACCACGAGGAAGACCCATAGCCTTGAGAAGAGTCTTACCAAGTTTGGACTTAATACTATTAGCCTTAGCGGCAGTCTTCTTATCTCCACCTGCAGCTTTACGGAACTCATCTCTAAGTTCTGTGTGTCTT